>JRHI01000087.1_pt1 | contig 93662 bp, 79 predicted proteins | sample 215371 | NCBI WGS metagenome assembly JRHI01 (sample SAMN02929681, study PRJNA255918) | sediment metagenome | biome: cave system; feature: Ice Cave; material: Sediment; isolation source: sediment from deep within a dark volcanic ice cave with no known source of... ... | reverse complement strand
AMWGCWTNNKMTWAKGNYATRGSWTTAGGRYATRGCYWYAGGGCATAGCCACAGGGCATAGCCACAGGGCATAGCCACAGGGCAGGGGCAAGCCCTGCCCGTACATTTTTTAGGCGACGGAGGTGGATTGATGGTGATGGGAGAAGCGAGCTAACTGGAAATGCTCAAGCTCTACGGGCGGCGGTGTGGCGCAAATCATACTGCTCAATAGTTCGCCGAGGAGAGGGCCAAACTTAAAGCCGTGACCTGTCAGGCCGGTGGCGAAGACGATGCGGGGATCATGTGGCATATGATCAAGAATAAAGCCTTCGTCGGGGGTTACATCGTACATACATGAATCCACGTGAGCGAGTCTGGCGTTATGCAGCGCCGGCAACAGGTTTCTCAATTTGTTGGTGACATGAGCAATAACCTGATCATCCGGTGGGAGAATGTCATCCGGGTCAATGGGCTTGCCAAAGGAATGTGAAGCTGCTTTTAACCAATTGGGGCCATAGCCGTTGTTAGTCATGTTGTGGAGGGGGAAGCCATACAGATCTTTGGTGAAAAAGGCGGGGAAGGTATGTATCCCGAAAGAAGAGAAGGGCAGTCCCGCAAAATAGAGGAGGTACTGGCGGGTCACGTGTACTGGCAACTGCAGATCGGCCAGCAAGCGATGGACCCAGGGGCCGGTTGCGAGCACGACGCGTTCTGCTGTTAGCTCGTCTCCAGTGCTCGTGTGGATGCGCACAGGGCGAAGCTGGTTATCATGCATCAGGTGTGTGACGCGACACGATTCGAAGATTGACCCGCCAAGATCGATAATCATTTCCTTGAGCGTGCGCAGACAGGTGGAGGCATGTAAGATACCTGCTTCAGCATTATAGGTGATGTTATCATTGCTGTATGTAGAGAATTGGGGGAAGCGCTGCTTGCAGTGTTGCCAGGAGAGGCGCTCCACAGGCATTTCCATTTCACGCATGGCATGATAGCTGGGTTGAGTGAATTGATCTCCCTCGTTGCCGAGCACAAGCAGGCCAGTGGGTGAATACAGCGTGCGCTGAGAAACGTGTTCAAGGCGTTTCCAACGGTTTAAGCTCAAACTCACCATCTTAGAATACAATAAATTTGAACCATACTCGAAGCGCAACAAGCGGGAAATACCGTGTGAAGTTCCCCTGTAGTGATCTACCGCCTCCTGTTCCAGGACGGTAACATGCTCTAAGCCTTGAGTAAGTAATGCGTAGGCCGTTGAAAGACCCACTATACCAGCTCCTACAATGACGATTCGTGGTTGACGCACAATAACACCTTCTCCTATTTTTCTTTACAAGTCTGACGCCAGGAACGTAGATACCTTTCTTTCATCTACATGAATATTCCCGAGTATAGCAGGAAGTACACTTAAAGTCAATAAAAATGATAGTATTCAATTAAATAACATACTAATAATAAAGTAACTAATTAAACTATATTTTGTTATAACACCGCAATTTCATTGTGTTGTAAAATAAAGGGATAAAATATACATGAGTATTAACATATGAAGCGTACAGGAACAACACAAACAAATATCTTTGCCATGAAGGAAGGTCGATCTTTTGTTGTGAAATATCGTACAATTCCAGATATCTTGTAGAAGAGAGTAATTTGAAAGTAGATCTATGTCAGAGAAAATAGAGAGTGAAGCTGTTCAAGCAGGGGAGAAGCGGCATATCGCGCCTACTAGCTTGCTGCGTGGGAATCCGACATTGCCATCCTCAAAGTATCATACGCTGCGCTATCTGTTGGTGGCGACACTGGCCGATGGTGAAAGTATCGTTTCATTTCCTGCCGAGAGTGACGATAGCGAGGCGCTGTTTCGCTGTTGTAAGGCGCTAGGTGCTGAACTGAACTGGAGCGATAGCCATGAACGTATGCTGAGGATTCAAGGCGTGGGACGCCCGCACAGTACAGAGGCTGTCACGATCAATGTGGGGAACGCCGGAGCTGTTTTACGGCTGGTTCTGGGAATAAGCGCGTTGTTACCGGAGGTGACTTTCGTCACCGATCATCCCCAATCCCTAGGAAAGCGACCGAATCGCGAATTGTTAGAGGCGTTGACCGCGCGCGGGGCCGTTTGTACTGGAACGGGAAGTGAAGGCTATCTCCCCATCACAATACGCGGCGGAGACCTGCATGGAGGCCGTGTCACGATTTCGGGAGCGCGTAGTTCACAGTATCTCAGCTCATTGCTTTTCCTGGCTCCTGTGATCGGTGAAGCAGTTGAAATCACTGTGGTTGATGAATTGAAATCGCAAGCGCTGATACATGTTACGCTCAATGTATTAAAAGAGGCGGGTATTGTTGTCGAACATGATGCTGCACTGCGCCATTTCTCAATCGCGGCGGGTCAGCGCTATCAGCCTCGCGAGTACAGCGTTCCCGGCGATTATCCCTCGGCCGCGGCGCTGCTGTCGGCCTGTGCAGTAGCCACTGATCCAGCTAGCGAAGTAACGCTCTCAAGGCTGCGCCCGGACGAGGAGGTTGGCGTTGAACTGGTGCAGGCCCTGCAGGCAATGGGCGCAGATCTCCTGGTTGATGGTGAAACGGTACGATTGCGCGGGGGACGCCGCTTACGGGGCATCGAGATGGATGGTGATGGCGTAATAGATTGTATTCCGGTGCTGGTAGCGGCTGCATGTTTTGCCGCAGGGGAGAGCGTTTTCTATAATATCGAGAGCCTGCACTATAAAGAATCTGATCGCATCAATGACCTCTGTACGGAGCTGCGGCACGCGGGTTGTATCGTCACTCCGAGAAATGACGCTATTATTGTGCGCGGTCAGCCGCAGGGTATTGAAGGTGGAGTCGTTGTGGACGGCCATTCCGATCATCGTTTGTTGATGGCGCTAGCAATTGTTGGCTTACGCAGTCATCGGGGTCTGACACTTACGGGTACCGAACATATCGCGAAGAGCTACCCACGTTTTTTCGAGGATTTACAACGGCTGGGAGTGGAGGTGCACTAATTCGCTAATTCAACTTTATGGTAAAATGTGTTTGAGAATGATACAATAGCGTTTAACCGATGGAGGAATTGCTATTGTGTATAGGTGGTAGGTGGTGCGTGACACAATGGCTATGTGAGCTTTTGCTCATTTGAAAGGAAATCAAGGTGTACAGATTCAAAGGCTTTGATAGTACGGAGTGCGGAGATACTATGTCCACACTAGAGGCTGTCGTCAATGCCTGGATGGAGTCGGAGCACCCACGCATTCGTCATGTATGTCAGAGTATACGCGGTGAGCATATACTGCTTAGCTTTGTCTACGAGGAGGTACGTGAAATAGAGCAGCGTGTTTCCGCACAAAATCAGGTGACGAATGCTTTACCCAGGTTCTTTGATGATGAATACACCGAGGAACGTCCGACCAATCCACGTCTTCCGGCAACGTCCCCATCAATGCCCATACATTAATCTATGTGCGGTATGCGAGTGAAAAGCAACTTACCGATACTTGTTTAAGGAAAATAATGTCTATTCCATACCTGGTATATTGTACTCCCGAGGGGGAAATACACGAAGAGCCACGATTACAGGCACTGACCTTTGGCAATCGACCTTTACAAGCGAGTGAACTCATGCCACTGCCCGATGGCGCTACTCTTTCGATGATGCCCGATCGTTTAGCGGTTGGACAGAAACGTAACGGCGAACTACAGGTCATACCAGCCATACGCGGTTGGGCTGCGGCGGCACTCCTGCCCATTGGTTATACACGCACGCAGCTGCCTGCCTACGAGAAAGTGCCAGGTACGGAGCCGTTACCCTTCTTTGGTTATAGTGCGGTGGCGGGCATGAATGGCCGCCTTTATGTGGCTGGGTTGCAGACGGATGACCCACGAAAATGGCATCCACGCGCATTTAACAAGAGCGCGCTAACCCGCCTGGTCAATGAGAAACAGACTGCCTATCCGCGTAACCGTATCATAGCGCAGCACGCTCACTGTGCGCTCGACTACTCCTGTCCCACAGCCAGCAATCTCTTTTTTGGTCGCTGGGAGATGGCGATAGCCGTCTCACCCGGCTGCAATGCGCGTTGTATCGGCTGCATCTCGAAGCAGGAAGAGGAGGACCTGATCTCACCACAGGACCGTCTCACTTTCATACCGACCGTTGATGAGATTGTGGAGGTCGCACTTCCCCATTTGGAACAGGCAGAAGAGTCGATAGTCAGCTTTGGGCAGGGCTGCGAAGGTGAGCCCTTGTTACAGTGGCGGCGTATCGAGCAAGCTATCAAAGTGATACGCGATCGTACAGATAGGGGCGTGATCAATATCAACACCAATGCCAGCAATCCGCGCTGGCTGCAGCGACTCTATGATGCTGGCCTCGATACTATTCGTGGCAGTACGATCTCTGGACACCCGGAGACCTATAACGCCTATTATCGGCCATTGGGCTATACCTTTGAGGATGTCAAAGAGTCACTGAGGCGGGCGCGGGACGCGAGCGTCTATAGCTCCATCAACCTGCTCAGCTTTCCGGGCATGATTGATCGCGAGCGAGAGGTAGAGGCACTGCTCTCCTTTATTCAGGAGACGGGCCTGCGGCTCATCCAACTGCGCAACCTCAATATTGATCCAGAGGTGTTGCTGCCCCGCATGCCTGATCTGGATACAATGGGGAAAGCACTGGGAATGCGTACGATGATTGAAATCATCAAAAAAGAGGCTCCCCAGGTGGAGATTGGCAATTTTACGCGCTCTGTAAGGCGGGTGTCACCGCAGGCTATGGCTAAGTAGAACGGCTCACAAACGAACATTAGATTTCCATATTAAGAAGTGGGCTGGTTGCGGTTTCGTCGCAATCAGCCCACTTCTTCTTAATATGGATTTTAGAAGCCAGCGGTAAGTTCCTCGATGGTTACGGAGGCTGTGCCGACCTTCCCTACAACGACACCCGCGGCGTAGTTTGCCAGCGTGGCAGCTGAGGTCATATCCATGCCACATGCCAGGAGAAGAGCAAGTACCGCGACGACAGTATCGCCGGCGCCGGTGACATCATAGATGACGCGTGCCAGCGTGGGGATGTGGAGCGGTGGCGAGTCACGTGTGAAGAGGGACATTCCCTGGGAGCCGCGTGTGATCAACAAGGCAGCAGCGCCGACTTCACGCTGGAGACGTTCGACCACTTGCCCTAGAGACAAGTTCCCATCCTCGTTTTCCACTGCGAGGTTCGCTTCCGCCATGTTGGGCGTTACCACGGTAGCTCCATGGTAGCGGGAATAGCGATATCCTTTGGGATCGACGATGACGGGGACATTGGCCTCATTGCAGAGAGCGATCAGCGAAGTGAGCAGGGTATCGGTCAGGACACCTTTGGCGTAGTCTGAAAGCACGCAGGCATGAAAGTTGGCGAGATTTTCCTGGACGCAACTGAGAATATTGCGCTCGGCCTCTGCTGAAATACTATGGCGCTCTTCGCGGTCTGCGCGCAACATTTGCTGGCTATGAGCAAGGATACGCGTCTTGGTGGTTGTAGGTCGATCCTGACAGGGGTACAGATGCATAGAAATGTGGGGTAGTTCTGCAAGGATTTCAAACAGCCTGGCTGCTTGTGTGTCGGCTCCGACGACCCCTGCAAGCCGTACATTGCTGCCCAGGCCAACGAGGTTTGCAGCTACGTTGCCAGCACCGCCAAGGGCATAGGTCTGAGATTGTATCTCAACCACTGGCACAGGAGCTTCCGGGGAGATACCGCGCACACTTCCCCATAGATACTCATCCAGCATGACATCGCCGACAACCATGATGTTGCGCGTTGGGATGATCTCCGTGAGTTGCTCGACACGCATACAAAACCTCCCTAATGTGTTATTGATAGTGTAGATCAGGGTTTGAGGATAGCGGCTTAACTCGTCAAGCGCTCCTCGACCAATTCGCAGAGGACGTGGATCACGGCCATCTGTCCCTGTTGGATAAAAGCGGTATTGGCACTTGGAATGGGGAGATGGTGATCGACCACCTGGCCCAATTGGCTGATGCCTGCACCGGTCAGTCCTACGGTTTGCATCCGTAGCGCGGCAGCTACTTCCACCGCAGCCAGCACGTTTTGCGAGCGTCCACTGGTGGAGATGGCTATCAGGATATCCCCTGGACGGCCAAGAGCTTGCACCTGGCGGGCAAAAATCTGTTCAAAACCGTAGTCGTTGCCGAGGCTAGTGAGCACCGAGGCATCAACGGTCAAGGCAATAACTGACCAGCCCGGCCGTTGGCGCCGGAAGCGTCCTACCAGCTCAGCCGCGAAATGCTGGGCGTCGGCGGCGCTGCCGCCATTGCCGCAGATAAGTATCTTGCCGCCCGCACGCAATACGTCGATCATTTGTTCCGCGACAGTGACAATAGCGGGGGCGAGGTGAAGGGCTATCTGGCGGAGGACGTCACTGCCTTCGATGAGTTCGGCGATGGCTTTTTGTTCTGCTGTACTTTGCTGGTTATTTGATGTGAGTTTCATACATGTATCTCGTTCAGTTTCATTAATAATTGGTGCTAGCTGGCCAGGCAGTTCCCGGGGTGGTTCCCAGGACGGCGGGCAGGCGCAGGCTAGCAGGGCGACCGTTTCAGGGCGACCGTTTCAGGGCGACCGCAAGGGATCGCCCGTACATGTTGCATAGGTTTCAGGGCGACCGCAAGGGATCGCCCGTACTATACACGTTAATGCCTGATGTGTCATGGTGATGCCGACTCCTGATTATTTTATAGTTGTTTGGTCAGGTGCTTTATTGTAGCATGGTTGGTTGATGTGCTGTCAAGGCTGGATGCTTTTTATCTCACTTTTGGTGTGCTTCAGGAGCCTTCTTGCTGCGGTGGCGACGGGATCGACGCCGAGCAGAGCGAGGCAGTCGCGGGTGGCACAACCCTCGGGTGTACCGAGATCGTGGCCGCGGTAGAAGCAGGGCATGCAGGGGAGATTCAGGCGGACTACCGCTTGCTGATCGGCTTTTGCATCTGGAAAAGGTCCCCATGCTTGAGAGTTTGTCAGACCAAAGATGGCGACAGTGGGGGTACCTGCCGCGACGGCGAGGTGGACGAGCGCAGAATCATTGCCGACGAAGAGATCGACCTGTTCTAAGAGGGCCGCGGTGACCTTGATATTGCCTTTGCCCGCCATGCTGCGTACTGGCATCTCTGAGCGCATCATGCCCATGATGTGCCGATGGAGTTCGGCCTCTTCGGGGCCGCCTAGCAGGAGCAACTGTCCACCTACGTCGGAATAGAGGGTGTCTGCCAGCTGTGCGAAGCGCTCTGACGCCCAGCGCCGCGCCGTACTGTAGCTGCCGCTGCCGGGATGCATAGCGATGATGGGGCGCTTAATGCTTTGGGGTGTTTCATGCTCGTAGAGCAGTTGCCATGCCAGTCGATGGTCTTCCTCGCTCAAGGGTACCACCAATCGTTTGTCGCTTGTTTGTGCACCCACGGCTGCAGCCACGGCAAGGTTATATTCTGCCTCGTGCATGGCTCCGAAACCATTGTCTTTGACACGCACATTGAGGAACCAGCCATGCCCGTTGTCCAATCCGACGCGCCATTGCGCACCTGTGGCACGCAACAATAGCTGGTGTTTCAAGCGTCCAAAAGGGAGTGTTAGATGATGGAGCAGGAGAACCGCGTCGTAATTACCGCCGCGCAGATGCTGCCAGAGTGGTTTGAGACGAAGGAGGTTGCGTGGACGCGTTAGCAGCTGCAGTGGGTAGTCGAAGAGGTATTTGTCCAGCACGATGACGCGATTGATGACCTCCCAGGCATTGAGCAGGCCAGCAGAGGCAGGAGTGACCAGCAGGTCGATCTGGGCACGGGGGTAGGTTTCGCGCAGGGCACGCAAAGCTGGTGTGGCGAGGAGGAGATCGCCGATGCCTGCCATCTTGATGACCAGGATGCGTGCATTTTCTGGAAGGGTTATGTGTGTTTTCATATTAATTTCGTTTGGACAATCTCGAATACTTGAGATGGTAAGATATTTTTCATACATTGCGTCGTATAGAAAGGACAATCCGCGGTGTCCCTGGCATTGTAGCATGGACTGCACCAGATACCGCTGCGCAGGACGGTTGCGTCAAGGCTGACGGGACCACCGAGCGAGGGATTGGTGGGGCCATAGATACCGATGATGGGTGTACCACATGCCACGCCCATGTGCAAGGGTCCGCTATCACCGCTGATCAAGAGGTCGGCTCGCTGCAGAAGGGCGGCCAGTTGGGTCAGGCTGGTTTTGCCAGCCAGGTTGATAGCTCCTCGTTCATGCATGCGGCTGGTTACTTGATCGATCTGCGGCATATCGCCCGGCGCGCCGGTCAACACGACCTGCGTACCTTCCTGGCGAATGAGGCGATCTAGCAGTGTGGCCCAGTAGGGAATGGGCCAGCGTTTGGATTGCCCGTTATTAGAGTTAATGTGACAGACTATCAGTGGTTTGTGCGGCTGTAGCCCTGCGCGGAGCAGCAGTTGCTCAACCTCTTCACGCGTCTTTTCGTCGACGTAGAGGCGTGGAATGCGGTCATCGGGAGTGAGGGTTGCTCCGGCTGCCTGTGCCAGTACGAGGCAGTAATCGACCTCGTGCTTGTTATCCAGGGGTGCCCAGTGACGCCAGCGACCGGGTATGCCACCTGGAACGCTGTCGGTCATAAAACCTGGATAGCCCTCAGGTCCATAGCCGACGCGTCGTTGCGCACCACTCAAGACGGCCAGGATGGCGGCCCAATTGGCGTAGACACTCACAGCAAGGTCGTAGTGGCGGGAGTGGAGCTTTTGACGCAGGACGCTCACCTCGCGCCAGTTTTTGAGTTGAAAGAGCGCTTTGGGGCGGCGCCAGATGTTAGGATCATAGGTGATGATCTTGCTGAGGTTGGGATCGTAACTGGCTACTTTGGCGCTGGCAGGTAATGCCAACAGGTCAATCTCTGCTGCAGGATAGGTGCGCTTCAGTGCGCGAACAACTGTGAGCGAGAGTACGAGGTCACCTATGAGATCGAGGCGAATGACCAGGATGCGGCGCGGGTGAAAGGTTTCAGGTGTCAGGGGAGGGTAGCGCTTGCCCATTCTGCGCAGACAGAAGAAGACGCCGATGATGCTCAGCAGCAGATAGGTGATTTTCCCTACGATGCTCCTGCCAGTGTGGACAACCCTCTTGCGCAGCTTAGCACGTGGGGTGGGAGGCAGTGAATAGCCATAGTTGTCAATGTTGCTCAATTGTTCTTCTTTGTATGACATTTATTTTCCTGGAATTTTCATATCTCAATTCTTTCAACGATCTCTTGATTATGCACTATGATGTTTGTGACGATTGTGACACATGTGATGAATGTGATGGTGAGGTAGCGTCTTGATTGAGTATTGTTTTGATGGCGTCCTCCACCTGCTGTTCTGGGACCAGACGTACACAGGGATGTTCTAGGAGTTCCCCTGATCGGAAATCCAGGCGTCCACAAGGAATGCTGGGGCAGGTCGGGCAGTGATGGGTTGAGGCAATGACAACATTGAATTCCGGCGTTCCCCAGGGACCAAAGATGCGCGGATCGGTTGGTCCAAATATACGTATGGTTGGAGTTCCCTGTGCCACCGCCAGGTGTAGTGGTCCACTATCGACGCCAAGGACCAGCTTTGCACGCTGTAATAATGCCGCCATCTGGCCGATGGTCATATCCGTTATCAGCAGGGGTGGTGAGGTCATGCCTTGTGCGATCTGCTCTAGCATTGGCTGCTCAGCCTGACTACCAGTAAGGATGATACGCGCAGGGGAGGGAGTTGTCAACAATCCTGGCAGCGCGTTGATATCGTTAGCGCAGGCGGACCACGCTTCTGTGCGCCAAAGTTTGACGGCTGCTCCTGTTCCAGGGTGGATTACGACAATGGGTTCTGCAGTGGCGATGCCTGCCTGAACCAGGCGTTCATTTACCCACGCGTGTTCTGCCGGGGTGGGTGTGAACTGTAGCGGGTAGCGTTCCGGTGTGTATGGCTGTTCAAGCGGAGGCTCTCCCAATAGCTCTAAAGCGGTGCTGACGAGGTGCAGATTGGAGACCGTGGCTAGTGCGGGCGACTTGAATGGCAGTGCCCGGCTCAGAAACGGTGTGGCAGGAGCTATGGCATACCCCACGCGACGCGGGACACGGGCAAGGTAGAGCAGCGCAGCTCCCCACCAGAAATCGGGGCGCAGGTTGATGGCGAGATCGTAATGACCGCGGCGGAGTTGTTGTGCTACGGTCAGTAATAGTATATAGGGTGCCAGGGGCTTTTGCGCGGCGCGTTGAAATCCTGGAAACTGGCAGAGCACAAGGCGATCAATGGCCGGATGGCGCGCTACCACTTCGCTCGACCAGGGACCGACCATCATAGTAATAGTGGCAGCAGGGAGGCGGGATTTGAGCGCGTGCAGCACGGGAGTTGTCAATACCAGGTCTCCGAGATGATCAGGGCGGATCAGGAGGATACGTGGTGATCGTGGCAGAGAGAATTGTGCCTGTCGTGCTGCCCCTTGTGCGCCTGGGTTGCCAAATACGCGGATGGAGAGCAAGATCAGGGTGCGCAGAATATGTTTCAATCTTTTTAGCTATTTCCGTTTGTGTGAACTGATGTATTTTCTTTTTTTGGTGTGGTGCCTCTATTATTATAGGGAGTGCATTGCGGGTCGTCAACTTTGGTTGAATGGGTAGGATTAGAGGGCAGGGGCAAGCAGGGCAGGGGCAAGCAGGGCAGGGGCAAGCAAGGGCAGGGGGCAAGCAGGGCAGGGGGCAAGCAGGCAGGGGCAAGCAGGCAGGGGCAAGCCCTGCCCGTACATTTTAGCTATGCCGCCATATGAAATGGGGGGGGCAGAGCTTGCCCTGATGACGCGAGAAACCTTTATTGTGCTACGAGTTGTGCCGTTTCACTGATCATTTCCTGGTAGACGAAAGTCACGCGGTCGGCAACACTTTTCCAGCTAAAGTGTAGTACGGAGGGACGGGCTGAGACGCGCATTTGCTCAAGCAAAGCTGTATCGCGTAGGAGGGTATCCAACCTTTCAGCGAAAAAGCCAGGACAACGAGGCACCAGGTAGCCTGTTTCGCCATGTTTAATAACTGTCGTTAAACCCCCTGTACGCGTTGCTACCACTGGTGTGCCACAGGCAAGTGACTCAACTGCGACAAGGCCAAAGCTTTCGTGATACGAAGGGATGACCGTCGCGTCCGCAGCGCTATAGATCAGCGGTAGCTCATCTTGTGGACGCGCTCCCCAAAAGTGGACCCGGTGACTGATGTTGTACTCCACTGCAAGCTGCTGCAGATCCTGTAACTCTCTGTCGCCAGCAAGCTGCTGCAGATCCTGTAACTCTCTGTCGCCAGCAAGCTTTCCTCCTACAACTACGATCTGCGCCTCCTCCTCCATCATTGCTGCCGCCTGCAGGAATACATCTGGTCCCTTAAACGGATCGAGTCGACCCACGAAGAGAAGTACGGGTTGATTGAGCGGAAGAGCAAGCTTTTTGCGCGCTTCCTGCTTGTTATGGGGGGCAAAGAGCTTGAGATCCACTCCACAGGGGATGACCTGTACCTGATTTGTTGTGGCACCACAATAGCGAAGCAGCTGCGTGCGCTCATCGGTAGTGGCGGCGATGATACGATCTGCGTGCTGTATCAATTGCTGCTCCATCTCCAGGCGCAGAGCTGGTTCTTTCTCGTTGGGGTTTGCCAACTGCTTTAGTCGCGCCAGTGTGTGAAACATCGTCACATGGGGAATATCCCAACGCAGGGCGAGTTGTGAAGCAGCTACGCCAGAGAGCCAGTAGTGACTGTGCACAACATCATACTGTCTTGCGCGACTGAATGCTTCAATATTGTGAATGAATTCTGGCAGGTGCTGGTAGAGATCGTTTTTGTGCAGGGGAGAAAGCGTTCCAGCCTTGATGTGGATGACCCGCACATTCTGACTGAGCTGAACGATGCGAGGTGTGTCTTTGTTTGTCCAACGGGTAAAGATATCAACGTTTGTATGGCGATGGCCTAGCTCACTAGCCAGTTCGCGCATATATACATTCATGCCACCAGCATCCCTGGTACGTCCTGGCATGTCAAGCGGGGACGTGTGGACACTGAGCATGGCTATAGAAAGACTCATAGCAAGTATGCTCCTCTTCTTCTATTGATAGCGACGTTCATTGCAGATGCGCGGCCAGCGCCCTTCGTTTGCTTCTTGCTTACGTTTGAGCATCTGAAAACTCCTTTCTTTGCTTGATTACTAGTTTGAACAAATCGAATGACTGATCTATTTCAGGGCAGGATGGTCTTTTCACATTGTCGTACTTCGTCTATCGCATCATACATCTGGCTGTTATCAATTCCCTGTTGTGATACCTCCCGCAGACATGCAATACGCCGTTGTAGAGCGGAAGCAAATTCGCCTTGCGCCAAACCAATCCACTGTGCCAGGTCGTCTAAAATGGCGTGATCCGCGTGCTCAAAAGAATCATCGAATTCATTCCAGAGAGAAAGTGGAATCGGGAGGATGCCGTCGGGATGCTTGGGATCAGCATCGGGCTGCAAAAAATGCGTGGTTAACCAGCGGCGGCGCAGGGGATAGGAGTGACCAACCAGGCCGATATTCACCACCAGGCCCAGTCGACGCACATCCTCGGCCCTGAGGTGCAAGTCATGATGATACATGGAGATGACGTCGTCGATGGTATCGGCGTGAATGCTCGTAGCGATGTGATACCCCTGAAGCGGCAGCGTCAGGTAGCGGCGAGCTACGCGGCCCCACATGTAGATCGGCAGGTGATCGCTCACTTCATTACAAAGCGCGTAGGTAGTGGCGGGATTGATAGTAGTGATCCGCGTAAAGGCAAAATTTTCGTACATGCCGGACATATACGCCAGAGCCGTCCCTTCTGGCAGAAATTGGAGCAGGGCATTGAGCGTAGTGGTTTTGCCGACGCCTGGCTGAGGGTCGGTTGGCCCTGCTACGGTGAGAGAGGCCCCATGTTCTAGCAGTAGCCAGATGAGCGCGACGGTTTCAACGTCCACACTGCCCATGGCTATAATCTGGGCCATAGAGAGTTGCCGCCTGGAATCATAATGCCAGTAAAAGCGTTCCATGGGGTCTCGTGGATCGAACATACTAGAGCTCCCTTCGACATATATGCTGGAGAATCGTTATTTTCTACGTTTTCGGTGCGCTGTTTTCCTCTGTGGTAATATCTTCCTTATCTTTCTTGCCTTCAAGTATGGCAGGCTTTAACCAGCGAGGATGGGGACTCCAGCCAACGGCGATCACGCGCATTTGCTGAACGTGCTCACTATCAATTTCGACGAGGCTTACCGAGGCGTTGTCGATAAAAAGCCTGCCAGCCTTGCCAGCCTCCAGGCCAGTATAATGGGCTATGATCAATTTAACGACATCGGCGTGAGCGACGAAAGCAGGGTATGCTCCAATCGATTCCATTGTCGCCCAGCGTTCAATCGCCGCCAGCGCGCGTTGCTGGACCTGGGGAAAGGTCTCGATCCCTTCAGGAGCTACAGTTGGATCTTTGACGTAGGCTTGCCAGTCAGGATCGGTCTTAGAAAGTTCGTCATACTTTTGCCCGGCCCAGCGACCGACGTCAGTATCCATCAGGTCTGGTTCAAGCTGAATAGTAAGCCCTCTACCCTGGACGATAATCTCTGCTGTATCGCGCGCCCTTTCCAAGGGGCTGCTGATGATGGCGCTGATGGGTAGCAGGGCTAAGGCATCCGCCAGGCGCGCTGCCTGTTCTCTGCCCGTATCGTTCAATGCAATCCCTGGTAGCTGACCAGGCAATATGTGTTCAGCATTCCATGTTGTTTGCCCATGCCGAATAAAAAGCAGGGTTTGTTTCATGCTACTTTGCGTACTTTCCGTTATGTGCAATTGTTTGAGCCAGAGTTGTATGCGCCAGCGCCAGAAGCGCTGGCCAACGTGTAGATGTATCCACAATACATGTATCCAGCTATATCCATTGCTGATGAGTTTTTTTAGATAGCCTCTCCTGAATATCAACAGGTCTCGTGGCTTTCGTTGACCCGACATGCGTTGCACATGAGCCTTTCTTTTTTTATAGGGTAAACCAAGAGAGGGCACCAGGTCAACCAATGTGCTCTTTATTGTATCAGGGGAGACGTTAGGGGTGCAAATGAAAGGTTTTTATGAGCTTCAACGAAAAGGGGATGCCGCTTGCAGACGGCATCCCCTTTTCATTCCTTTTGTGTCCTACTATGCGTATGTGAATGAGCAGGGTGGAGGCAAGCCCCACCCGTACATTTTAGCTACGTGAGTGCTCAAGAGAGAAACAGATGGTGCTTGCCTCCATACTGCAAAAGGCGTAGAAGAGGTGTTTCTACACTAATTCACAGACCCGATGTCCTACTATACGTATGTTGCATCAAGTTCTGAGTTGAGCATCTCTTCCTGGAGAGCAGGCAGCCCATTTTCCTCATCATCTTCAGCGCTTTCCAGGGCTGCCATAATGATGCGCTCAACGTCTGCCAGACTGGTGATGCGGACTAACTCGTTGCGTACGCGTTTGGCACCGGGAAAATGACCGAGGTACCAGCCCATGTGTTTGCGCAGCTCGACAAAGTGATCCTCACCCTTGAGTTTTGCGTGAACGCGCGCGTGTTCGAGCGCCATCAGCAGGCGTTCTGCGCGGGTTGGCGCAGCCTCGGGTAGATCTTCGATGGTTGGGTTGATGCCTGAGTTGAGCAGTTTTTTCAGCTGGGCGCGGGCGCGGAAGAGCCAGGGGTTGCCAAAGCTGGCGCGGCCAATTAAGACGCCATGGACACCTGCCGCACGGATGCGCTGTGCCGCCTGGTAGAGGTTGTGGATATCGCCATTGCCGAGGATCAAGGTATCGGTCTTGCGCACAATCTCAGCAGCGGCGGCAATGGCTTCCCAGTTCGCTTCACCTTTGTAGTGCTGTGCCAGGGTGCGTCCATGGATGGAGATTACGTGCGGCTCCAGTTCCAGCAACTCTTGCACCCAGTCGGTAATCACGATCGAGTCATAGCCCAGGCGTGTCTTGACCGAGACAGGGAGGAGGCGGCGTTCAATGCGCGCAGTATCACCCCAGACTTGCACGCGCTCTTCGTTCATCTGACGGATGCGCCTGATGCGTTCCGGGTGCATCTCCAGGTCTTCCAGGGTCTGACCATTGGACCAGTCGCGCACACCTTGCTGCGCGGCGCGAATAATGGCCTTCGCAGTATCGGGTACGCGGATGAGTCCTGCACCACCACCACGGTTGGCAATCGTTTTAGCAGGACATCCCATATTTATATCCAGGCCGTCAAAGCCAAGCTCACAAACGACGTGGGCCGCTTTGTAAAAGTATTCAGGTTGACAGCCAAATATCTGCGCCACAACCGGCCGCTCCGCGGGCGTATAGAGAAAATCCCGGTAAATGCGGTCGCTGCCACGCCATAACCCCTCGACGTTGGTAAACTCTGTCAGCACCACATCTGGACGTCCATAGAGGCCATGCATAGTACGGCAAGGCGCATCAGTAACTCCGTCCATTGGGGCAAGCGCAATAATAGGTTGTTGTAGGGTATCCCAGAAAGATGCGTATTTCATAGTTCAGTCTCAAAAGGGAGGCCATTCCTGTTACGATCAACGCCTGCTGACCTCTAAAGCGCAGGCGAGAAGCTACCATCCAGTGTGAAGATGATCATTTTCTATAGCTTCCATATGATACACTCTTTGTAGGTGGATGGTCAATCAATATGCCCTACTCTTTCTCCTTTTCTTGTAGGGATTCGTCCACCTATTTTTTATGAGTTACAAGGCTTCATTCTGGTATGTCGCACAAAATTCCTTGTAATCTTCAACAACTTTCTCTGCATATTTCTGGGCGTAACGGAGCACTATTTTGCGCCAACGCGCTGTTTTGGCGAAATCCATCAGCTCAGATGCGATAGCGGAACCCTGGCGCCCGCCGCTCTGGAACTGTCCCCACGCGGTCACCTGGGCAACTGTCCGGCCTAATTGTTCGAACTGGCGAAACTTTCCAATGAATGATGTAAAGTCTACTTTATCTTCCATTGGTTGTAGCTCTCGCAAGGTATACGGTTTGTGGGCCATTTCTAATGCGGCCAATAAGGCGGGCGGCATGGCCTGTATGAAGCGTTGGATCGATACGACCCGTTCCGCGTGGCTGTTCCACTGTGGTTGAGGCAGCTTTAGGTATGGTTCCAATGAAGAGGGGCCATCAGCCTTGAGGTCTAAGAGGTGATTTTCATGTGGAGAGCCTTTTCCTTCAATCAGAATTACGTAGCGGTCAACCCCTAGACTCCCAATACCAGCGATGCGGTGTGCGACACCGAGCACTTTGAAAAATGGAGGGTTAGTGTGTTTGACCGCCCACGCTTCTATAGCCCTTGTCACCTCGACCTTTTCTGCGCCGGTGGCGGGAGATGTATGGGTAGTGTCGATATGAATTTCCCGTGCACCCTCGGTATGTGTGGTGTATTTATCCAGGAATGCTCTGCGCTGGCGTTTCTCCACCTGCTCGAGCAATGTTTTGGCCGGTCCAACGGCATTATCTTCGTCAATGCTATTGATACGACCGCTGCGCAAGGTTTTTGTGTAGACGTCCAACACATATTCACAGAGTGCCCGGTTTTTTGTTTTGTTCATTTTCAAGATGTGGCCGGCAAGTAGTATGCTGACGAGCAAGCGCGCTAAATCCCAGGTACAGGGAGCGAGCACCGATTCGTCGAAATCATTGATACCGAAGTAGACGAAGCGATTATCCCCTCGGTAGCTACCAAAGTTCTGCAAGTGTAAATCGCCACAGATCCAGACTGGAGGAGCTTCATCGAGTGGGGAAAAGGCGGGCCAATCTTCATAAAATAAGTGACAGGTGGCACGTAAGAACGCAAAGGGGTTCTGGGTCATGAGTTTGTATTTTAAGGGTAGTAGTTCAGGATCACGTCCTTGATTGTATTGTTTGATTCGTTCGGTAATGGTATTCAATCGTCTCTCCTTTTGTGGTACCGGGTATACCTCGATTAAAGAGATTTGGCTTATTTATATGATACGTCAATAGTAGCTGAATGGGTAGGAGTTGGGAGTTGTTTGTCGTTTAGGGGAGGGGGACGAGGGCGACGCTGCCTTCATCATCCCCCGGATGCGGCTGCGTCCTCCCCCATCGACCACGCCTCTCCCGCCCCTACGGGGAGAAGGAAAATTGGTTGGGAGGGTTGGTGAGTTGGCGAAATGATGAAGCGTTGGCGTTTGTGGGATATAATAGCTGAAGGGTCGTATGACGCTCAAAGAGGAGCGCTACCCTGCTTGGTAGTATGACGAAAGGTGGTACTTATTTTATGGCAGATACAACAGTTGAGCGCCAGGTGCAGATGCCCTCCGCAACTGATCTTTATAATATCGATCATCTTCTGTCGGAAGAAGAACGCATGGTGCGCGACACTGTGCGAAAATTTGTGCGCGAGCGCGTTTTGCCTGTTATTGGTGAGCACTTTGAGGCGGGTACCTTCCCGCATGACCTCATTCCAGCCATCGCCGAACTTGGCCTGCTGGGCATGCATATCGAGGGTTACGGTTGCGCCGGTTTGAGCGCTGTCTGTTATGGCCTGGCCTGTCAGGAGCTAGAAGCGGGGGATAGCGGCATACGTTCGTTTGTCTCGGTGCAAGGCTCGCTCGCCATGTTCCCCATTTCTGCCTTCGGCTCAGAGGAACAGAAACAACACTGGCTCCCACGCATGGCACGCGGCGAAGTGATAGGCTGCTTCGGTCTGACGGAGCCTGATTCCGGCAGCGATCCTGGCGCTATGCGCACGACGGCTCGTCGCGACGGGAATAGTTACATTTTAAATGGAACGAAGATGTGGATTACCAACGGCGGCATCGCAGGGGTGGCCATTGTCTGGGCAAGAGCTGAAGACGGCGTACGAGGTTTCATCGTTGAGCGCGGTACGCCTGGCTTTACTAGCAGCGACATCCATCATAAGCTCTCTTTGCGTGCTTCCATCACCTCTGAACTGCATTTCGAGGATTGTCGCGTTCCTGCCGAGAACATGTTGCCGAATGTACGTGGCTTACGCGGGCCGCTCTCCTGCCTCAATGAGGCGCGTTACGGTATCGCATGGGGTGCGACTGGTGCCGCGAGAACCTGTTACGAGGTGGCTCTCGACTACGCGAAGACGCGCGTTCAGTTCAATCGCCCTATTGCCAGCTTCCAACTGGTGCAGCAAAAGCTCGCCATCATGGCAACAGAACTGGTGAAGGCGCAACTGCTTGCCTTGCAGCTTGGACGTTTGAAAGATGAAGGTCTGTTGCATCCCGTTCAGATCTCACTCGCCAAGCGCAATAACGTTCGCGAAGCACTTAAAACTGCACGTGAGGCGCGCTCAATCCTTGGAGCAAATGGTATCACCCTGGAGTATCCCATCAGCCGCCACTCCAATAACCTCGAGTCGGTCTATACCTACGAGGGTACCGACGATATCCATACATTGATTATTGGCCAGGCTATTACGGGAGAGAATGCGTTCTCCTAATAGCTCATGAGAGAAGAGAAGAATTACGTGACGACAACAACACAGTATGATGTGATAGTGATAGGTGCAGGTCAGGCCGGGGGACCGCTATCTACTGCATTGGCACAAGCCGGGCGGAAGACCGCCATTATCGAGCGCGTCCATGTAGGGGGCACCTGTATCAATGAGGGCTGCACCCCCACAAAGACGATGGTTGCCAGTGCGCGCGTGGCGTATTTAGCCCGCCGCGCTGCTGACTACGGTGTGCAGACGGGACCTGTTACAGTAGATATGACGGTGGTGCGCAAGCGTAAGCGTGACATCGTTGACAGTTTCCGCGACGGTAGTCAGAAACATATCGAAGGCACCGAGGGCGTAGATCTGCTGATGGGAGAGGCAAGTTTCACTGGACCGAAGGCACTTGAAGTTCACTTGAACAATGGCGAGACGCGGCAAATACGCGCCAATACGATCTTTATCAACGCGGGCGCTCGTCCATCAAAGCCAGCCATCAACGGATTAGATGCTGTTCCTACGCTCGACTCGACCTCGATCATGGAACTGGATAGCGTACCAACTCACCTGCTGGTCTTAGGTGGTGGTTATGTCGGGCTGGAGTTTGGGCAGATGTTTCGGCGCTTCGGCAGCGCGGTAACGATTATTCAACGCGGAGGGCACCTGCTGGCTCGCGAGGATGATGACGTGGCGGAGGAGGTTGCGAAGATCATGCGGGAGGACGGTATCGAAGTATTGCTGGAAACAACAGCTTTACGTGCCGAACGGTCAGGTGATGGCACTATCCAGTTGACTGTAAAAACGTCAACAGGAGAGCGCACGCTCAGAGGGTCACATCTGTTGTCGGCGGCGGGTCGCACACCGAATACCGACTGGCTCAACCTGACAGCGACGGGCATTCAGACGGACAAACATGGCTTTATTCCCGTGAATGAGAAGTTAGAGACCAGTGTACCCGGTATCTATGCGCTGGGAGATATCAAAGGCGGTCCGGCCTTTACGCACATCTCTTATGACGATTTTCGCATCATTCGTAGCAATCTACTTGAAAAGGGAAGTGCGACTATCCATGATCGGCTCGTTCCCTATACGGTTTTCATCGATCCGCAGCTTGGTCGTATTGGCTTGAGTGAGTCGGAGGCACGGGCACAGGGGCGTCGTATACGGGTTGCCAAAATGCCGATGAATTATGTCGCCAGGGCACTGGAGGTGGACGAGACACGCGGTTTTATGAAGGCAATCGTGGATGCGGATACATCCCAGATTCTTGGCTGTGCTATCCTGGGCCTCGAGGGCGGCGAGATTATGTCTGCTCTGGAGATTGCAATGATGGGGAAGGTGCCGTATACCGTCTTGCGCGATGGTGTCTTTGCGCATCCGACATTGATGGAGTCGCTGAATAATTTGTTTTCGTCTTTCGAATAGCGGATGTTGGGGCGCACTTCATGTGCGCCAGCCTGGCGAGTCGATCCCGGTACCCGGGCGCACATGAAGTGCGCCCCAACATTAACAGGGTGGTTGCTCTGGTCCTAAATCATTATTATTGCCGTAACTGCTTATTTTCCAATCACCGTAGTTGTCTTGCTGTACTGTCATATGTAATGTGTAGGGCTTTGCTAGCTTACTACGCGTAATGGTAAAGTTATAACTATAGCTTTTTGGGTTATTCTGAACTGCGCTGTCTTGTACTTCGCTATAATTTGTCACCTTGCCATAACAACCGTCGGTTGTCAGCGCTTGCTGTTTGAAATCGTCTGAAGTTGCCTGGATAGTGATCGTTGCATCAAGATCATTGTATGCCTGCTCATAATTTTGACCAGAAAGGGCTGTAAGAAAATCAGAGGCTGTGACTGCTGCCCCCGCAGTGGCGTTGGTGGCTGCGAAAAAATTAACTGCTGCATAGCCTATGCCGCAAGCTAATGCGCCTGCCACCACAAACATAAAACTCCAGAAGAGCAACCGCCGCGGGAAACTTGTTTTACGAGGAGCTTCACGTTGTGGGCGGGCTACACGCTGTTTTACGGGAGGCTGATCAACGTGGGCCATATGAGGGGGACGATGGGGAATGGCCCGGTGTCTTCCAGTGCCATTCAAATCGTCAGGATACTGGTTGGAAGAACGGTTCTCGGGTTCTTGGCGTCCCTGCATAGAGAGTCCTCCTTGTATAGAGATGGCTACTGTACTGCTGACACTCGTGACGTGAAAGCTAAACCATTATATTCCTATACATCCAACATAACAATACCGACCAGGTTTGCGTGAGCCCGAGCTAACTGCTCCTGAGCTTGCTTCGCGTGAGCGCGAGTTGTACGGCCTTTTGCAATAGTTAAAATTGTCTGCTCTACCAGGGTTCCGATCAGCGAGGCATCAGGGCCTGTTAGTACAGGTGAACTATTGAATATAACCAGGCCAGGCCCGGTTTCCGTCTCTGAAAGGAGGAGGCAAATAGCTTGTATTGCCCCCTGTAGTTTCGTGGAGAGAAGTAATGCCGCGCCCTCAACTGCCATTCCTGCACTGAGCAGGCGAAGGCCTGGAATAAACGTATTTCTCACGTGCTGTTGCACCTGCTGTGTGGTGATCGACTGTTCCGCCAGCAGGTCACCTAAGCCGGGTCCCTTTTCCAGGCCAAAGCGCTGCTCCAGACTCGGTGTCCTCAGGTCTGCATCGACTAGAATGGTTGGTGTGCCACTTTTCGCGGCCGCAATCGCCACGTTTGCCGCTATGGTTGCCTGCCCAACATACAGAGCAGGTGAGGATAGCAGCAGCGTATGTATGTGCTGTTCATTTTTCCAATTGAAACGGAAGTTTGCAAAGAATGTATAATAGGCTGCGCTATACGCTGAACCTGTGTCATAATCTGTGAGCAGAGCGACCTGCTCTTGTGAGCGAATACTCACTGAAATTGCTCCTCTAACCTAAACGGTTGAAACTACGCTTTGACTACGCTTTGACTACGCTTTGACTACGTTCTGGCTACGTCTTAGCAGATGATCGTGAAACTGTCCGGCCTACGGTTGGAGCACGTGGCACCTCCCCATATACGGGAAGCTGAAGCAATTGTTGTACATCGTCTTTGTCGCGAATGCGATCATCAAGATAATCGACGAGAAAAGCCAGGGCAATTCCTACAATAAGTGCTACCAGAAGCAGGATTGCCAATAACGTTTGTTTGCTTACCAATGAACCTGGTACCCTGGCCGGGTCTGTCGCGTTACTGATTACTCTAGCAGAGATGGCAGATTGGCTATTATCAGCCGTTGTTGTACACGAGGCCGACTTTAGAACGACATATCCTAGATAGGTACAGATATTAGTTGTGCTTACTTCACCAACGGCATTAGCAATTGCCCATGCTCCCGCCTCTGAAGTCCAGGTGGCGCTGACTGTCACCAGACTATGGGTGCGAACGGAACTTAAAGCCCCACCGATGGCGCCAGTATTCTGCCAATCTCCAAGATCGGGATGGGGACCGTAGCGTTGCTCAATTTGGGTCAAATCTGATGCTATCTGATGTGAAACCTCTGTATCAAATTCTTTTGACGAAAGGATTGGACTTGATACCAGTGCATCGGCAAGCGCTTCTGAGACAACGATGTTGTCAGCGGCTCCGTTGGGAGATGTTTGTAAACCGATCTGTATCGTCACATCTGAACGATATGCCGTCAAAGCGCCTGGCGTTTTCTGAAGGTGATAGTATTGATAGCCAACGTAAAGGGCCACTACTCCTACTATCAGGATCACCAACCAGATGCGCCGCCAGATAATATTCCAATACGCCCGTAGTTCCACGTATGTAGCCTTTCTTGTCGTGTATTCTATGCGCAGTGAAGTTTTGGAACACTGCTGAACTTTTGCCTTCGGTAGATCTTAAAAGTCCAAGACTACCTTGTTCTGCTGTATTATACGAGATCGCTTGAGGGTGTACGCAACTCCTTTGGTTTTTCCTCATCCAATTTGGCCTCGACGAACTGGAGTATGCGCCGATGGAAGCGAGGCGTATCAAATTCAAGGGCATGGTTGTGAATGACTTGAGGATCGTATTTTCGTTCGTCAAATGATGCCAGCGCTGCCGTCAAACTCTCGACCGTTTGCTTTTGAAAAAAAACTCCTGTGATACCATCAACCACCGATGCGAGGGCTCCGCCAGCGCCGTAGGCAATCACGGGTCGACCAGAAGCCTGTGCTTCCAGAGGTGTTATGCCAAAATCTTCTTCGCCCGGGAACAGCAACGCTCGGCAATGTGCATAGTAGTAAAGTACTTCTTCGTCGGAGAGCTGTCCCATGAAACGGACCGTGGGTCCTGCCATTTTTTTTAGTCGTTCCAGGTCGCGTCCGCTGCCAACGATGACCAGGGGCAGATGTAACTTGTTGCATGCCTCGATCGCTACATCTATCCGTTTGTAAGGTATCAGGCGGCTGACGATGAGAAAATAATCTTCCACTTGTGTCTCCGGGTCAAAGGTAAAACGTTGAGCCTCTACGGGAGGTGGAATGACAACCGCGTCGCGCCGGTAGTACTTCTGGATGCGTTCGGCAACCACTGGGGAGTTAGCGATAAAGTGATCGACTCGCATTGAACTGGTCTGATCCCAGACGCGTAGTCCTGTGATGAGGAAAGGTAGAACCAGCCGAGCCAGCTTACCCAGATGTTCGCGTTCCACATATTCGTCATAGTTCCAGCACCAGCGCATAGGTGTATGGCAGTAGCAAATGTGTGTTGTTTCAGGCCTGGTAATCACTCCTTTGCCGAAGGCGCTGGAACTACTCAGGACAAGGTCATAGCCTCGTAAGTCCAGGCTCTCCATCGCGAAAGGGTAAAAAGGTAAATATGGCTGGTGATGTTTTGTCACCAGGGGCAGCTTTTGCATAAACGAAGTACGTATATCCATCTTTTGAAAAGATGGATCGACGCACTGTGGGTCATAGATAGATGTATAAATGGGCGCATCTGGAAAAATCTCGTGCAATGCCATAAGCACGCGCTCGGCGCCACCCATCTGATTGAGGTAGTCGTGAACCAACGCCACTTTCATTTCGTTAATAGGCTCCTCGATTGAATAAGACCGCGGGAAGGGTGCGGAAAAGAATGAGGAAGTACAGGCGCAACGACCAGTTTTCGATATAGTAGAGGTCCATCAACACGCCCTCGTCAAAACTGAGGTTGCTGCGCCCGCGTACCTGCCACAAACCGGTCATACCGGGCTTGATTGCCAGGCGGCCTTTTTGCCACTCCTCATAGAGTGCCACTTCACTGGGTAATGGTGGTCGTGGCCCGACCAGGCTCATCTCGCCTCTGACCACATTGATGATCTGTGGAAACTCATCTAAACTGGTGCGACGCAGAAATTTTCCCACCGACGTGATACGCGGATCGTCTCTCATTTTGAAGAGTGGTCCCTGTGCTTCATTTTTCATCCAGAGAGCAGTCATGTGTTGATCAGCGTTCTTATACATAGAACGGAACTTATACATTTTGAATGGTCGTCCACTTAAACCAATGCGCGTTTGTTTATAAATGATCTCCCCAGTGGAAGTAATGCGAATGGCTAAGGCGATACATAACCAGAGTGGAGAGCCCAGCAAGAGGATGAGCAGAGACACGAAAATATCAACCACACGCGTAATAACTCGCTGCACCGTATTCAAAGAGACTTGCTTGATGCCAATCAGCGGGATACCTTCTATAGTTTCCATATCGATGCGTGAAAGACTTAGTTCATATAAATCGGGTACAAGTTTGAAGGAAGCTCCCAGGCGCTCGCAGAGTCTGACGCTTTTGATGGACTGCTCGTGCATATTTGAAGGAAGGGCAATAATCACTTCATCTACTTGCATAGAGCGAATTACCAATCCCAGGTCTTCGAGCGTGCCGAGCATCTTAAAACGCCCAAAGTCAGCGGGTGATTCGCTCATATCATGTAAAAAACCTACAATGTGATAGCCAAGGTTGGGGTTTGCCACTATATGCTGCATCATCATCTTTCCGAGCCGTCCTGAACCGACGACCAGCAGTCGCGTCTCGCCCAAACCAAGGCGGTAGAGCAATCCCATTGCTGTCGATACAATCAGGCGCCCCAGTGAGAGAACGATGATGGTGGCTGCCCAGACGAAAGGCACAAGCAAGCGAGAGCTAGAAGGGGGTTGGAAGATGAAAAAGTAGGTAATCAGAAATGCTAATCCAACCGTTGCTGAACTGGCGAGGGTCCACATCTGGCTTAGTAAGCTTCCGGTAAGGCGGATTTTATAGAGTCCACGAAGCGCAAAAATAGTGACCAGACCAATGACAATACTGATTTCAAGCCCTAAAAAGCCATTTAGAGGTGTAAAAACTTCATTCGTATGGGGCAGAGAACCATTCTCTATATTTTCGCGCAAGTACACGAGAAAATGATTCTTAAAAAGGACGTTATAGCGTATAAAGTGTGCCAGGTTGAAGGATGTAGCTACCAATGTACCATCCAGCAGCACCATAGCGACAACCTCAAATATACTCCATTGGCGACGATGTGAACGCCGTTTAGAGATGGCTTTCATTATAGGGCCAGTTGCTCCTACTGACATATCGAGGGCTCCTGTCCTATCTGTGTTTGGACTCAGATCGGTTGTTTCAGATAGTTTACTACTTTTCACAATGTGCGTTCTATCCTGCATAATACACTAACGAACAAACGAAACACCCTGAGAACGTCTTCGTGTGGTGCTATGTAACGTTGCTGCTTGTTCATATACCTGGATAGTCTGCTTGACCATCCTCTGGGCTGAAAATCGCTGGGCTACTACTGGCGCCATTGTACTACACTTCTGCCGGAATGTCTGGTCTGTCAACGCTTTATATATCGCCGCGGCCATCGCCTCCACGTTATATGGGTCAATGCATAGGGCTACACCCGCTCCGGCTTCTGGTAGGCTGGAGACATTGGAAGTGACGACAGGAACGCCACATGCAACAGCTTCCACTACCGGTATGCCAAAACCTTCGTAGAGCGACGGGTACACAAAAGCCGAGGCGGCTCGATACCATAATGCTTGCTCAGCATCCGCTACAAAACCGGCAAATAGAACCTCTGACGTCAGGCCTAATTGCTGTACTCGCTCAAAAATTGCGTCATAGAGCCAGCCTTTTCCACCTGCTAGCACGAGTTTTTCGCTTATAGCATATGTTTTGCGCAACTGAGCGTATGCTTCAACGAGTGTAGTAATGTTCTTGCGCGGTTCTAACGTTCCAAGGTACAGGAGATATCCGCCTGTCAGACCTTGTTTCTCTCTGAAACTCTGTATTTCTTCTGCTCTAAGCACGATTGAGAAGCGTGTATCGATACAGGTATAGACTGTCTGAACTCGTTCGTCAGGAACTCCTACGAGTTCGATGGCATCCTGTTTAGTGCTCTCTGAAACAGCGATTACCATGCTTGCCCGCCTGATACTGCGAACCGTGAATATGCGATGATAGAGCCGCTTTGAACGCGTCAATATATTTGGGAAACGTAGAAATGCCAGGTCATGCAAGGTAACAACCCCCGCACAATCCCGTGGTAACCATGCCGGTAATACATTGACAGGGGAGTGCAAAACATCGATGTGCTTTTGTCGAATGAGCGATGGAAGTGTCAGTTGTTCCCAGGCAATCCTGGCTGCTGGTTGCGACTCTGACCATGCTGCCGCAACATACGTAAGTTGTGGGTGCTGGGCTGAAAGCTTTTCAACTATCTGCGGCCCATTGACAAAAACAGTATATTCATGCGTTCCAGGTTGCTTCGCTAGCTCTTTCAGCAGATAGCGTATGTAGCGGCTAACCCCACTATTACGGTAATTCTGGCTGAAGGAGAGCAGTTGAGCATTGATACCGATATGCATACCGACAGTCTCCTCATGGCAGTATAACGTCCTTGCATTTGGCAAGGTAACAAGGCTGGGCCTATCGAGTTCTTTGCCAGGCGAGGAAATTATTCTGGAAGAGAGGGTTAATCTCCCCTCGCATGTAGAGCGTACTTACTGCTGACTGCACAGTGGTATTGCAAAGAACATATTGAGAAAGTGTCTCTATGTTTACCCCCTGGGCGTCGGCTACTGTTCTCAGCAGGTCTGTCATCGGTCGCGCCTTCCCGTCGGCAAGCCCGGCGCGTACATTTTCCAGTATACCTTCAAGGCGCTCGACCATATACTCGATAGCGCCATTGGCGCGCTCAATTGAGGTATAAATCTCACCGTGACCCGCAACTATATGCTGAAACGATGCAATTTGCGTTTTCAGGGTAGTAAGTGTGGTCAGTCCTGTTTGTATATCCGTATAAAAAGGAATGCGGTGTTTGTCGAGAATCTCGGGTGTCAGGAATGCGTCGCCAATAAAAAGTGTATCGCCGAAAGCTACGCCGACCTGTTCAATGCTATGCCCGGGGAGAGAGACGACCTGTAAGGGAATATGATCTACCGTCTGCTCGTTCCCCGCGAGAACAGTATCTACCAGGCATGGCTTAGCCAACAAGAATTTGTGTTGTAACTCGCGTGGGGGTTGGGCGCCGCTGAAGAGGTAGAGCGGCTCCAGAATTGGCCCACTCATGACTGCTGCCTCAACGCGTGTCGCATAGACTTTTAGTCCTGTCTGTCTTACGAGATAATGGGCCCCTCCAAAGTGGTCAGCATGGGCATGAGTGACAAGTAGGGCGGTCGGGGTCAGTCCCAACTTTTTTACCTGGTTCAAGATATCGCGCCCCGTATCTTTGTCCATACCGCTGTCTATAATAAGGCAACGGTCCTCGTGGGCAATCACTCCTATATTGGCTCCCCCCTGGATAACCCAAGTTTGATCATGAAGTTGTGTCAGTTGCATATGTAGCCTCTTGTATAGTAATCTGATGATGGCTCTTCAAAATAAAAGCGTTCTAGTACCCGCATAGCACACAACTTGCGTGCACTGAGTTGAGAGAGTATACTCAGACGAAATAGTACCTGCGAGCGTCGCTAAGAATGCATAAAAGGGAAGATGCATTGCGTTTTTCTCTATGTCGGTGTATTATAGCCTAAAGTTTCAGTTATTGCCTAGAGTGCATATCGCACACATTATAAGCTATTAACTACGGGAGAAAAGGGCGTTGGCCACTAAACAACTCCGCCTTGAAGTTGCGCAGCTAACAGATGTTGGTCGCAAGCGCGAACACAATGAAGATAATATGGCCTATGTCATCCCTAAAGATCCACAGGTGATGGCAAAAAAAGGCGCCCTGTTCATTGTGGCTGATGGTATGGGCGGGCATGCAGCTGGTGAAGTGGCGAGTGAGATAGCTGTAGACACTGTTAGTAATGTGTACTATCAAGATGATAGCGATGATGCCGCTTCCTCACTACTCCATGCGATCAAACGCGCGAATGCTCTGATTCACCAACGTGCGGCGGAGAACATGCTGCGCAGTGGCATGGGTACAACCTGTGTTGCCGCCGTCCTCCGTGGCAATATGGCATACATTGCCAATGTTGGTGATAGCCGTGCGTACCTTATGCGCAATGGCCAGGTAAAGCAGGTGTCGCAGGATCACTCGTGGGTAGCTGAACAAGTGAGAGCTGGTCTATTGACGGAAGATCAATCCCGTACCCATGCACAGCGCAATGTGATTACTCGTTGCCTGGGCACACAGGCCGATGTTGAGATTGATGTCTTCCCTGAACAATTAGAGGATAAAGATGCGCTGGTGCTCTGTACCGATGGCCTCTCCGGACTGGTAAGCGATGATGAAATCCGCAGAATAGTAGGCCAGTCCGTTCCTCAGGATAGTGTCTATCACCTTGTACAACGCGCTAATGAAAACGGTGGGCCTGATAATATCACTGCTATTGTTATATCTGTACAAGAGGCCGGTTGGGAGCCACCTTATGTGCGCCGTCCCGTACCAGTGGGTGGTCGTGAAGTTGGTGAAGATACCATCTTGCTTGGAATGTCCACCGGTTCACCTACCTCAGCATCTACACCTATTGCTGGTGATGGTCGCGTGCCCAGTAGTTCCTTGCGCTTTAGCAGCGGTCCCCTTTCACACGATGAAATAGTCACTGCTCCCCAGCCTGTTCTCAATCCCAAGCGACGGAATCGCAGCCGTCTGTTTTATCCCATTTTGGCTCTGCTGACCCTGTTCATACTGGCGACGGTTGGTGGAGGGGTTTACATTTTTCTTCAGTCCGGGACAGGTACTAAGGTGACGCAACAAGTTCAAGACGCTCGAAAGATCATTGCGAAAGCCAATGCAGATGTTTCTACCAGCCCTACCGCTGCACTCCAGGACCTGGCTAGCGCTCAAAGCACCTTGCATACCTTGCTTCAGGATCCCTCATTGACCGATTCCCAACATCGAATAGTCTCAAATCTCCTGCAGGGCGACCTGATGAAAAGTGTTCAAACAGCAATTGCAAGCTATAATACACAATCATCCATCACGCTGCTCTGCCTTTCCAATACTACAGAGAATGCGATCAATGAAGGTTCTACCGGTACCCACGCTACAACCATTACCCAGGTGATGGGGAAGGTAAAGCCCATGTTGTATGCTCTGAGTATGGACAACAAATTGTATCAGGTCAACAACAATAGCCTGATTCTCGTGCCGCTCCCTATTACTGCCGATACGAAAGTGATAAATCTTGCCAGCAATGGATCGCAACTGGTTCTCCTGACAGCGCAGCCACATAAAGCAGGTGCTTCGACGACAAATAATACCTATACGCTCAACCTGTTCTCTCCTGATCAAACAAAACCAGATCATCCCAGTTTCGCTAGTAGTTCTCAAATTGATCCGAAGCTGATCAGTCCGGCGCAGGTGCCTACGCTCATCACAGCCTCGGGGAATGATGTCTACGTAGTCTTTGGTTCAATCACAGTGCAAACCACGTCACTGATTATTGATTATTCCCCCAAAGGGAATAGACCTTTTGCTCAAACATCACAGAGTACGCTCTCTCTCTCAAATCCTATTAAGAGCGTAGCCGCTTTCCCCAATCAGGAACTCTTCTTATTGTTAGCTGATGGTTCTTTGCAAAGCGTTCAGCTGTCGAGTGGGATTAAGTCTCTGGCAACGAGTGTCTTAGTAGACAAGCCTTTGGCGCAACCACTCCCTACGAGCACCAATACCTTTTCATGGCAGACGCCTGTACCAACGGTTTCTCAGGAAGGAACAAAGGCACTGGCTGCCCCTGGGGCAACCTCATCGAACACTCTTGGCGTCGCTATTGTGAATGGTGAGCCACACCTGTATATTTTGGATACAGCTTTGCACCGTATTCTTGACTTGAAGACGATGAGTGGTGGAAGCGCTGGGGCATCAACCCCTGGTATCACCCCGACGTCGACAACGACTGGTGGTGGCGTTGCCAACAACAATTCGTCCGTGACGCTCCATCTAGCCGAACAGTATGTTTCACCTACCCTGCTTGCCCTGCCCAAGAATATGGCGGTAGATGCACAAGGCTCGCATGTGAATGTCTTATCACAAAATAGTCCATCTATGCCCGCTCTCATCTCTTTCCATACCAATCCCCAGAATACTAGTTGTGCGTAGCAAGCGGTTGGTTGGGTTCCACATCCTGGACTTTTTCATTCATCCTCGACAAAGTAAGGAGAGTTACAATCGTGGTTTTTGCAGTACATTATCGTACCCATACCTGTGGTGATTTAAATAAAGATGCCATTGGACAATACGTCACTCTGGCTGGTTGGGTGAATCGCCGTCGCGATCATGGAGGAATTGTCTTCCTGGATATTCGTGATCGCTATGGTGTTACGCAGATCATTTGTGATCCAGAACGCTCCGCGGAGGCCCATCGCATTGCTTCAGAGGTGCGTTCTGAGTACGTCGTACAAATTAGTGGAACTGTGGTGCCCCGCCTGGCAGGAACGGAGAACCCAAGCCTGTCTACTGGAGCTATCGAGGTAGCCGCCAAGCATATTGAGATATTGAATCCCTCTCGTACAACACCTTTCCCTATTAGCGATACCATTCAGGTTGACGAGTCTCTGCGCCTCAAGTATCGCTACCTCGACTTGCGACGCCCTGGCATGCGCGAAAATATGGTACTCCGTCATCGTGTGGTTAAAGCCATGCGTGATTACCTTGATGAGCGTGGTTTCCTTGAGATCGAGACCCCTATTTTAATGAAAAGTACTCCCGAGGGAGCGCGCGACTATCTTGTACCCAGTCGATTATACGCGGGCGAGTTCTACGCGCTGCCGCAGTCGCCGCAGCAACTCAAGCAGCTCTTGATGGTAGCTGGATTAGACCGTTACTTCCAGATAGCCCGCTGTTTCCGCGACGAGGATCAACGCTCGGATCGCCAGCCGGAATTTACGCAGCTCGACGTCGAGATGGCCTTTGTGGCCGAGGAAGACGTCATGATGTTAATTGAGGAGCTCTTGATCTTCTTGATCGAAAAGACGACGCAGAAGCACATCAAGCAGATACCCTTCCCGCGCCTCCGCTTCTCGGATGTGATGGACCACTATGGGACAGATCATCCTGACCTTCGCTTTGACCTACCACTGGTTGAAATTTCGGACCTCGCGCGGGCTGGAACTTTTGGTGTGTTCCAGGGCGCTTTAGCGGCTAATGGAATAGTGAAAGGTATGCGCGTTCCAGGGGCAGGAGGCTACAGCCGTAAAGAAATAGAAGAACTGACAGAGTTTGCACGTATGCTAGGAGCCAAAGGGCTTGTCTCCCTGGCGATAAGCGCCGCGAGTGAAGTGAAATCCCCGTTGATAAAATTCATGTCTCACGATGAAGTGCAGGCGATTATTGACCGCATGCAGGGAGCACCTGGTGACCTGCTGCTTTTTGTCGCTGACAATGCCAAGGTCTGTAACGATGTTCTCTTTCGCCTACGCGGAAAATTGGCCGAGCGCCTGAAGCTGATCGATCCCAACGAAATGGCACTCTGCTGGGTAGTTGATTTCCCACTGCTGCATTTCGACGAGGAGGGGCAGCGTTATGAGGCAGAGCATAACCCATTCTCGGGTATGGACGAAGCCCACATTGGTCGGCTCGACACAGATCCTTTGCACATTCGTGCCAGGCAGTACGACATCATCTGTAACGGCTACGAGATCGGAGGCGGCAGTGTTCGGATCAATGTTGCCGAAATCCAGCAGAAAGTCTTTTCGTTGATGAAACTGGATGATGAACAGATCAAAGAGCAGTTTGGGCATATGCTCGAAGCCTTTGAGTACGGCGCTCCACCGCACGGCGGCATTGCCCTAGGCGTTGATCGCCTGGTGATGTTGCTGGCAAACGAAAATAACATCCGTGAGGTGATAGCCTTCCCCAAGACGCAGAGCGCTACCGATCTCTTGATGGGCGCTCCCTCACCGATTGAAGAAAAACTGTTGCAAGAGTTGCATCTGCGCATAAGACCTGAAGAAAAAAAGTAGCTTGTGGCAATGAGGTGGCGTAAAAAGCCACCTCATTGTATGGTATTCACAAGTTCTGTTCCTTAAGAATAGCTTCTTAGGCTCCCAAAAGTATTGACAATGCCCTAGCCAGGGTGCTATAATCCACCGCATAGAAGTAGAGATAGCAATCGATGATCCCGTAGCTCAGTTGGATAGAGCGACAGTTTGCGGAACTGTAGGTCGTAGGTTCAAATCCTATCGGGATCGCCATTTATGAATTTTTAGACGTCCAGTCTCTTAGTGGAGAACGGGCGTCATTTTTATGCCCTTTTACGCCGCAGGTAAGGTCAACTGTCAAGGTAGTACTGTACGTCGCGGTCGTGCTATAATCTCTTTTATGCTAGATATGCAGAAAGAACCAGGAAAACGAAAGCCCGTCTATATTGGTATAGACATTGGCGGTACCAATACGCGTCTGGGCTTATTTCACTCCCTGGATACACCACACTTTACAACGTTGGAGAAGTTCCCGACCAGTCGGCACTATGAGCAGCAACTCCAGAGTATTATGACAGCTATACAGAGCAGAAATCTGACACATCTGGCTGGCATCGGCGTCTCGATTGCCGGGCGCATTGCCAAGGATGGCCGCTCTGTCGTAGTTGCTCCCAACCTGCCAGAATATATTGCCAGGCCGTTTGCACAGCAGTTATTAGACCAGTTTGGTTGTCCCATTCGCCTTGCTCATGACGCGGTCTGCGGTCTGCTCGCTGAAAAGAAATTTGGCTTTATCCAGCCTTTCGACAGGTGTGCCTATCTGACCGTCTCCACCGGTACCGGTGCGGCAATACAACTCGCTAAAGCAGTGCATGCCCTCACTTCCTCGATAGAAATTGGGCACCAGATTCTGGATGGGAACCAGCGTGTCTGCTTATGTGGTCAGGTGGGATGCCTGGAAACCTTTACCGGTGGTAAACAGATAGCCCTGCGTTATGGACGCTCTGCTATTGAGATTACGGATACTTCTTTCTGGGAGGACTTCTGCACGAAACTGGCTCTAGGGCTTGTCAACCTGGCGATGCTCACCAGGATTGACGCCGTTGCCATAAGTGGAGCAATCATACTCAATAATCGTCACCTTTTAGCGCGTATCCAGCAGCGCGTCAATGCGATGATCGAGGGAAGCACGCTTGAATTGGGCGTGGCGCAAGCAGGTGAAGATGCTCCTATCATTGGGGCTGCTCTGCTGCATTCAGTCCCTGAAGAGACGATTTTGCACTGATCTTACGACGTCAGCACTTGACCTGTTTTGACATACTCCCTATACTAGAGCAAGGTCAGTTCATAGTCTCCCTGGTATGGGTTATAAGATAGACTTTTCTGGATACGCGTGACGTAGGGGCGCCAATCAATGGCGCCCCTACAAGGTTCATTTTAGAGGAAGAAATAGAGACAGTCGTGAAAAGCATTGTGCGTTGGAGGCCGTTTGCCTTATTTGCTTTAGCATTGTTGGGTCTGGCTTTGCGACTCTACGGTTTGAACTGGGATCAGGGCAATAATTTCCACCCCGATGAACGTCAGATCCTCTTTCGCGTCACTGCCCTTTCATGGCCTGGCAGCCTGGCACAGTTTCTCGATCCAGTCAATTCGCCGCTTAATCCTCACTTTTTTGCCTATGGCTCTTTCCCACTTTATCTATTGGCGATCATTGGCAACGTGCTATCTCATTTCTTTCCGGATATTACATCCTTTGCTAATCTGACGCTAATGGGACGTGTGCTCTCGGCAATCTTTGATTGTGGCACTATCCTATTGACAGGCTGGCTTGCATTGCTGCTAACTGATGATACAACAGCGGATCGACGATATGGCTGGTCAATGGCGCTGCTGTCGGCTGCACTGGTAACCTTCACTCCCTTGCAACTCCAACTTTCGCACTTCTATGTCGTTGATACTGTGCTGCTCTTCTTCACCATGCTCACCGTGCTGGCCTCTGTCAAACTGGCGCGGACTGATGCACTCATGCGCTGGTCGCTCATTGCTGGCCTGGCCTATGGTCTGGCACTGGCCACAAAATTTAGTGCTGCGCCACTCATCGTCCCTATCATGGTCGCGTTACTCTTGCGTTGGAATAAGCGCGGCCTCCTCACAACCCTGGTGTCACTCTGCACAATTATCTGTTCCGCCGCCATAGTATTTCTTATAGCCATGCCCTATGCACTACTTGACAGGGTAAATTTTGTACAGCAGCTTAGCGCTCAGGGTGATTTAGCTCGTGGTTTGCTTGATTTACCTTATGTGAGGCAGTATGCCGGAACGGTAGCTTACCTCTATGAGGCTCAGAACATGCTTTTGTGGGGTATGGGAGTAATGCTTGGCCTGGCGGCGTTTGCCGGAATGCTCTGGCTCTGTTGGCGCGTGTGGAAGCGTGATGCGCTGCCCTGGCTGATCATCCTTTCCTGGGTACTTGTCTATGGCGCCATTACAGGTAGCTTCTATGTCAAGTTCATGCGCTACCTGCTGCCGATCTATCCATGCTTGACCTTGATGGCTGCTGCTCTGCTGCTCGCGTTGCTGCGCTGGGGAAGGGCAGTAGAGCAGCGAGTGGAGCAGCGCTCTCAACGGAGGTTGGCAGCGATCCTTGCTATGCTGGCCGTGGTGCTTGTTTTGTTTGGCACTGCCTTTCAAGGATTGGCTTTGCTGAACGTTTATAGCCAGCCGAATACGCGCATCCAGGCTTCCCAATGGATATACAGCCACGTGAAGCCAGGCAGCGTACTCACCTATGAACAGTGGGACGATCCGCTACCCGTCGTTGTCGGTAAACACACGCCGGATATTTATCAACAGGCAAACTATGGCGGCGCTAGTGGACAACAGCAGACTGGGCTTGACCTGTACGGGGATGATACCACCGATAAGGCGCGGCAGCTGGCCAATCTCTTGCCAACCATTGATGCCATCACCATGGCAACCGACCGCCTGGATAAATCCATTCCCCGGTTGCCGTTCCGTTACCCGCTGACGATCCATTACTATCAGTTGCTCTTCAGTGGCCAACTTGGTTTTCACCTTGCGGTGCAGTTCGAGAACCATCCAAACCTTTTTGGGCTGACGCTTGATGATAGTAGCGCCGACGAGAGCTATTCTGTCTTCGATCATCCTACGTCGCGCATTTTTATGCGCGATACTCCCTATCCTTATACGCCTACTCAACTTTTCCATAAACTGTTAGATGGCGTGCAATTGCCCCCACCAGGCGCGAATCTTTCTGGCGTTCAGCGCTCTCTGTTGCTTACGCCTCAACAAATCGCGGATAATCAGCAGTCGCCTCCCTTCAGTACGCAATTTCCTGCCAATAGCATCAGCAATGCAGCGCCAGTTTTCTTCTGGTGGCTCGCCCTTGCCACACTCGGTTTGATGACGTATGCCATTACTTTCTCGTTGTTTCACGCGTTGTCTGACCGGGGATATATCTTTGGTAAGACGCTGGGCGTGCTCTTGCTGGCATACCTTGCCTGGCTTCTCGCCAGCCTCCATCTGCTTGCTTTTAGCCGCTTCTCGCTGCTATGTATCGTGGCCCTTATGGTACTCTGTGCCGTTTTTATGTTTGCCTGGCAGCGCCAGAAGATCGCTCTCTTTCTGCGCCAACACTGGCGCTTAGTGTTGCTGGAAGAGACCATCTTTACGCTTGCCTTCCTGCTATTCGTGGGTATCCGCTCCCTAAATCCTGACGTGTGGAACATCTTCACTGGTGGAGAAAAACCAATGGAACTGGCATTTCTCCATGCCGTGTTGCGCAGTGCCTATATGCCTCCCTATGATCCCTGGTTCTCGGGCGGCTACATCAACTACTACTACTATGGCTATGTCATCGTCGGCGCGTTAATCAAACTCACGTCTATCGTCCCCACTACCGCCTTTAATCTGGCTATTCCTACCCTCTTTGCCCTGACTTTTACTGGGGTTGTGTCTTTAGTGTATAGCTTGACACGCCGCTTAGCAGTAGCCCTTCTCGGTGGATACTTTGCGGCCCTCATCGGCAATTTCGATGGATTTGTGCAACTCAAGGCTCAGGTAATGGCGGCGCTGGCACATATACCGGTACCGATGTTTGATTATTGGCGCAGCAGTCGTGTTATTCCCTTTACCATCAATGAATTTCCTTTTTGGAGCTTTCTCTTCGCCGATCTGCACCCTCATGTGATTGATCTTCCGATAGCTGTCCTCATGCTGGGTATTGTCGCGGCGTTGTTACTTCCTGGCGGAGAGGAGTCTATTACCGGCCCTGCGAAGCGTCGGCGTACCTTTTGCTTGTATGTGCTCGCTGCCTTTGTCTTTGGCACTATAGCCTGTGTCAATACCTGGGATATGCCCGTGTATGCTGTGCTATTCGCTACAGCGCTCATCGTGCAAACGATACTTGGGAAGAGGTGGGCTGAGAAGCTCGAACTGTTCGTGTCGCTCGGTTACTGCCTCTTGACGGTTGTCCTGTTATATGCCCTCGGCTACCTCTTCTACTGGCCATTTTATGCCTCTTACCAGCAGCTCTATGTCAACGGTCTGGGGCTTGTTCAGCAGGGAAGCACATTAACTGACTACCTCACTGTCTTCTGCTTATGGATTTTTCTCGCGCTCAGCTTCTTGCTGCTGGAACTGTATCGCTGGTTGGTCGCACGAAGCAGCGTTATACCCGAAACTCGACGCATCGCTGGGTACGTGCTTTTATGCGGTGTGGCACTGACCTTCGTCACACTGCTTGGCTTAAAAACACTCTTATTGGCATTGACAATGCTCGCTGCCTTTCTGTTTGCTGTGTGGGGCATAGACGGTGGTGTGCCATGCAAGTCGTTCAAACCAGTCGCTTTACCTATAAAACGACCAAGAACTGCGCCAACTGCTGTTCAGCTCGACTTCACTGCCCTTCGTACATCAGAGGCCACGCTCCGCTTTCTTTATATGATGCTCTTTTTGGGGCTATGTATTACGCTTGGCCAGGAGATCGTCTATGTGCGTGATTTTCTGGATGGGGGTGATTATTTTCGCATGAACACCGTCTTCAAATTCTCGATGCAGGCATGGCTCTTCTTTGCTATTGGGGGCGCGTTAGTGGTACAGCATGTCTACTACCGCCTGGGGGGCTTTTTGCGGCTAGCCTGGTCGGTGAGTTTCATCTTGTTAGCCCTGGCCTGTTCGGTCTTTCCCTTTGAAGGGACAATTGCGCGTATCAGCGATCACCAGGCGTGGGTCATGATAGATCGTGAGCATCCCGTAGCGGGCACGAATTATATCCCGACGCTGGACGGTTTTGCCTTCGTCCATGCCTGGTATCCAGGCGATGCACGGGCAATCACATGGCTCAATGACCACGTCTCAGGCACGCCCGTTGTGCTGGAAGCTGCTGCCCCGGTTTCCTATCAGTGGTTCAACCGTGTCTCGGTGTATACCGGTTTGCCTGATGTGCTGGGTTGGCCGGACCATGTAGGTGAACAGCGCTACGCTGGACAACCGCTCAATCGTGTCACCGACATCAATATCATCTATACGACGTCCGATTCGTCCCTGGCGATTGAATTGTTGCGCTATTATCATGTACATTACATATATGTAGGACCATTAGAACAACAAATCTATGGTCAGCAGTCACCTAATGGGTTGAGTAAATTTGATCATATGGTGGGCCAGGTAGTGCGTATTGTGTACCGCGCGAAGGGCGTATCCATCTACGAAATGCTGTAGTGCCCCAATCCCGGCTTCTTTTGTCCAGGTAGGGAGAAGAAAGTACTCAGATGATATACTAAAAGGAACTGCTGTTAGCACAAATACGTCTAAACGTGGTAATGTCTGTGTAAAATTGTTATCCCATCACCGTGTTTTATAATGGTAGCTACATATCTTTAGAGAGAAGCAATGGTCGAACTATTACAAATGTGGGCAATGGTTGAAGTGTTAGGCTTCGTTTGTCTGCCACTCACTATCACCGTGTTTCATAATCTACCAGACCGTGGATGGGCTTTCAGTAAAGCTATTGGTACAGCAGTTTTAGCTTTTTGTGTCTGGTTCCCGCTGATGAGCCTGCGGGTTCTGCCTTTTAGCCAATTCTTTATAGCAGGAGTTTTTCTCCTCCTGCTAGCTTTCAATATCATAGGCTTCTTACGGGTGCGCCAGACCATTGCGAAAGTGATGCGCGTCAATTTTACCTACATCCTCATCAGTGAAACGGTCTTCGCGGGTATGATGCTTTTACTGGGCTGGATTCGCTCATATGTGCCTGATATCCGCTCCTTCGAAATGTTTATGGACGAGGGCTTCATTGCCGCCATTATGCGCAGTCCCCATCTGCCACCCAACGATATGTGGTTTTCAGGCTTTCCCATCAATTATTACTATTATGCTCACTTTACCGTTGCGGCCCTGGCTAAACTGCTCGGCCAACCTCCCTCAATTGCCTTTAACACCGGTATTTCGATGTTCTATGGTCTGACTGCTGTGAACCTGTTTGGCGTCACCTGCAATATTGTTTCCTGGGCGCAACATGCTCGCAAAAGTGCTCGTTTGCATGGCGCAACGGAGGTCCAACGGCCTGATACAAGCTATCCATCGCTCCTGCGTGCTGTTCCTTATGGTTTTTTGACCATGCTGATGGCCCTTGTGCTTGGTAACCTGGCAGCGACTCAGCAATGGTGGGAGCAACATGGCGACTGGACGCAGTTTAATTGGTTCAGTCCATCGCGTGTCGTCGATGGAACCATCAACGAATTTCCCGCCTTCAGCTTCTTGCTCTCCTGCTTTCATGCACACGTGCTAGCGCTGGCCTTTACGATTGTCGCGATAGCGCTAGCCTTCAACCTGTTGCTGGAACAGGATGGCAGAGGTCTCCTGGTCTTTGGACGAGGTTGGCGACTTCCCGTCACCATGGGGACTACGGCCTTGATCCTGGGTGGCCTCTTCACTATGAATGGCTGGGACTTCCCCACCTATGTTGGTCTGACCGTGGTCTGTATTGTTTTGCAGCAGTGGCTTGTCTACCGCTCGCGCTTCCGCCTGGAACTGGTGTTGGATATCTTTATCGCATGTGCTGGCTTGATTGCGCTCTCGTTTATCTTGTATACTCCTTTTTATCTCAGCTTCATTTCACCCTCGCAGGGGCTTGGGTTGGTAGGACCTACCAATCGCTCACCGCTCTCAAATGAAATACTGATCTATGGCATGTTTGCCTTTGTCTTTCTCTCGCTGCTACTGGCCAGGACGTTCAGACAGCCATTTTTTACTCGTAGCAGCGCAAACCCTGCTGCTGTTGCTGAAGAACTAGCGACTTCCTCATCAACCCGGCTTTCCTGGTTCAATAAAGGCGTTGTGAGCATACTGCTCGTCATTTTCGCAGTTCTGCTCACTCTGCTTGTGTTGCCCAATAGCGCCACCTTTGCGGCGGCCAGCGGTATTGCTGCACTGGGTTGTATCGCTCTGCTCTATAGCTTGCGTGACCGCTCGCAGGCATTTATTCTCTTGTTGGGAAGCGTTGCCTTTGCTCTCGTGGCGGTCTGCGAAGTGTTCTTCTTGAAAGATGTTTTCGCGGGCGGGGATTTTCTGCGCATGAACACCGTTTTTAAGTTCTATTTCCAGGCGTGGGCGCTGCTCTCCATTACCTCGGGTGCTGGACTCTACTTTATTCTGGAGAGTTTTCGCCCGCAGGCAGCAGTCGCGCGCGGACAACTTTGGCTGCAACGTGGCGTGGAGGGTATTTGGATCGCGGGCTTGCTGCTGTTGTTGCTGGCCAGCGCGGTCTATCCACTTGTGGGTACCTACGCGCGCACCAATCATTACACGCAGCGCACAAATAGCCTGGATGGCATAGACTATTTGCAAAGCTGTAAAGTTCCTAACTGTGATTATAATACTGCCGGAGATTATACCGCGATTCACTGGCTCAATAGCTATGTGAGCGGCGACCCGGTGATTGTGGAAGCCGTGGGAGATGATTACTCGAGCTATGCGCGCATTTCCGCCTTTACAGGGCTGCCTGCGCCAATGGGTTGGGTAGGACACGAGTACCAGTGGCGGGTAAACTGGCTCAATAATGGTCTCAATGCCGTTGATTTTGATAGTCGAAAAAGTGATGTCGACACGATTTATACGGACCAGCATCCCAGTGTGGTGATGAACTTACTGGCTCGTTACCACGTTCAATATCTATACGTTGGGCTATTAGAGCAAATGAAATACCCCAGGGCAAACTTACAGCGTTTCAGTGCATTTTTGCATGTTGTCTATTCTGCTCATGGCGTGACGATATACCAGGTCCCGGTAAGTTAAAACCTACCATTGTTTCCTGGTCATGGCAGCACATGTAGGATGGCGTAAAGGCACCCTTGCAGGTGCTCAAGGAGGAGATCATTGAAGAGTTATGAAACTGAACCACGGGAAAAAGGAGACTCCATCGTGGAACCACTCGTGGAGAAGCAGTATATAGCGGGAGAGGTACATCATGAGGGAGAGCCTATGATGGATGCTGCCTACTCTGGAGATGAGGGAATCGTTGACAGGGGTAGATTGGTTGATGCGCAGGAAATAGAGGATGATGTTAACCTGTCTGTTGAAGAAATTGAGTCTCCCCGTGACCTGGTGCTAATGACGCCTTCGCACGACGAAAATCTGGTTGCAGCGCCTCAAACTCCAGTGTACAAGCCGCCTTTACGCGAGCGCATCCTGAACTGGGCACCTTTCTGGGGCATTATCTTGCTTGGTGGCATCTTGCGCTTCTGGGGTCTGGGCGACAAACCTCTCCATCATGATGAGAGCCTCCATGCCTACTTTTCCTTACAGCTTATGCATAATATGGAAAATTGGTTGAGCTGTTTCAATCCTGCTGCTTCCTGTTATCACTATGATCCCTTGCTGCATGGCCCGTTCCAGTTCCATGCCATGGCGTTCGCCTATAAAATTTCTCAGCTGTTAGGTGCTCCAGACAATGGTGTGAATACCACTACTGTGCGTATCATGGTCGCTATTTCAGGAACGGTCATCGTGGGCTTGCCGTATTTCTTGCGCGATTATCTCGGCAAGTGGGGTGCCTGGCTGGCCTGTTTCCTTCTCGCGGTCTCACCAAGCATGGTCTATTTCTCGCGCTTTGCCCGAGAAGATATCTACATGGCCTGCTTTACATTATTGTTGGTTGTCTCAGTTGCGCGCTATATCCGCGATCGCAAGATGCGCTGGCTCCTGCTGGCAGCCCTGGCTTTCTCACTATCCTACGCAACGAAAGAAGCTACATTTTTGACGGTAGCAGTTTTCGGCAGTTTCTTCGGCGCATTGGTAGTCTGGGAGCTTGGGCTAAGATGGTCGATACGCGCAAAGCTCAACCACGAGAGCACTCCCTGGTACAGACCCCGTACTGCGGCGCCTATCGTCCTGGTGCTCTATTTCATCGTGCTTGGGCTGGTGGCGAAGTTTTTCTTTGGTTGGCTCAAGGCGCTCTCTATCTATGTCACCGACCCGAAAAATACCACTGCCTCCAACCTTTTTGTCCAGGGATTGAAAGATAGGACGGTGGAGATCGTGCCCTGGATTGGTATTCTGCTAGGTTGCTACGTTCTCTTCATCCTGGGACGGGAGATGTTCGGCCATTTCCCATCTCCCGGTCGGCATGGCCTTGCGGCACGGGTCGATCCTGAGGGTCAACCTGTGTTGGACACCGTTGTAACGATGCCGTGGACGCACTGGTTTTTCGCCATTCTCGTTGCCTGGACGATTTTCCTGGTCTTGTTTACTGTCCTCTTCACCAATATTAAAAATGGGATCGGAGACGGCATCTGGCAAGGCCTGTATTACTGGATACAGCAACAACAGGTGGCGCGCGGCGGTCAACCCTGGTATTACTACCTCTTACTCATCCCTCTGTACGAACAGATCGGCGTGGTCTTCGGGCTGGTTGGTGTCATACGCTGTCTTGTGCGGCCTACACGCTTTCGACTCTTCCTGGTCTACTGGTTCGTAGGAAACCTCTTCATCTACTCCTGGGCGGCTGAGAAAATGCCCTGGCTAAGTATCCATATTACGATGCCAATGATGCTCTTAGGGGCTGTGGGTCTCGAGCCGATAGTGGTGACGTTCGTTAACCTGGTGAAAAATTCATTGTCTCGCTCCTCTTCCGCGAAGCTACCGACAAGAGTGGAAGCTGTGAATATGCCTGCAGGGCGCCCGCGGTTGCGTCCCCAGGTGACCGGTTTTGCCGCTGTGATTGGCATTATTATAGCGGTGCTGCTCTTGCTGCCAACTGTACATAATATGTACGAAGTGACTTATGTTCATGCCGCTGACGGTCCGCATGAGATGATGGTCTACGTTCAGACAACCACCGATGCCAATATTGTGATGGCAAAGATCGATGCGCTCGATCAAAAAATGGATAACGGGAAGCACCTACTGCGCATCGGCATGATGAACGATGCGACCTGGCCTTTTGTCTGGTATCTCCGCGACTACACCAACGTCTGTTTAAACTATCCCGATAATTGTGCTTATCCTGCCTCGTCTTACTCTGTCATTATCGCAGGGGGTGACAACCTCTATAACTCTAAAGCACAATATGCTGGCACTGGCAAAAACTACCTGTTTAACCAGTATCACATGCGTACCTGGTGGGACGAGGGCTACAAACCACCCCCCTGTGTTCCAACGAGGACGGATAAGTGTATTGACCAACCTACCTGGGGTGGAGTGGGCGTAGGCCTCTGGCTATCCTATGGCGATAACCCACCTCCTGGCGCAAAGTTCAACTTTGGTCTGGCTGCCCAACACATCTGGCAGTGGTGGTGGCAGCGGCGCGCCATTGGTGATACCGGTGGTTCATACGATATGGGTCTTTTCATTCAGAAGGGCCTGGGTGAAACGCCGTAGTAGTTCTATAACTGTAACACTTTGTAGGGAGAGCATAAGAGCAGGGAGTGCGCTCGCACTCCCTGCTCTTATGCTCTCCCTGGTAATTCTATTAAATCAGTTTCAACCCTGAGACGGCCAGTACTGTCGCTAAGACCGGGCGCATATAGCGATCAGGAATGAATTTGCTCAACTTGCTACCCATAAAGACACCGGGGAGGGAACCTATCAGTAACATGCCAACGAGGGTCCAGTTAATCGTACCTGCGTTCAAATAGGCGATAGCGCCAGATGCCAGCAGCATGAAGGCTTGAAAGACATCTGTGCCGACAAGCTCTCTGGAGGTAAGCCTGGGGTAGAGAAAAGCCATCGATACAATGATAAGCGTTCCACTTCCCACTGATGTCAGCCCGACCAGAAAGCCTACGAACGCGCCGACCAGAGCAGTCACTATCGGTCGGTAGCGTTTCTCCCACAATACAGTTTTTTCTTCAGATATTTCTTTGCCTTCAAGGGCCGCCTGTTTCCTCTGATCAAGTCTTTTCTTGTCCAGGCGCTGCATGATATACGGTTTCAAGATCAACAGCACGGCAACCAGGATGAGTGTAAAACCGATGCTGTGAATAATAATGCTATTGATGGCGTTACCATACTGTTTGCGAATAAATTGTACCAGGCTGACGCTCAGTATAGTGGCCGGGACGCTGCCGCAGGCAAGCCAGAGGGCTACCTTAAAATTGACACTTTTTTGGCGAATGTGAACGATTGAGCCAACAGCCTTGGTCACAGTAGAGTAGGCAATATCAGTTCCAACTGCCCATACCGGGGGGATATGAAAGAAGAGGATCATGATGGGCGCCAGTAAAGAACCACCGCCCATACCTGTTAGTCCAACAAGAAAGCCAATAAATAAGCCGACGAGCGAAATACGATAATCCACAAGTGTCCCCCTTTTTGTAGCCGTAGCTGTCCTTTAAAATATCTCTGCTGTATTGTGACAACAATAACATATTAAAATCATTTCTTCAAGTTATTTATTATATTCTTTTTGCTCATGAAAAATATGTATAGATGTAGCTTGAATAATACTTACTGGTTATAGTAAGTATTATTTTTTGTTATGGATAAGAGATACTCCGAGTTTGTCAAAGGGTGCATAGTGCTTAACCTATCACACCCCCAAAGGAACGCTCTTCATCCCCCGCTTGAAAGACGGGGGCTTCCTAGCGATCTTAGTTGTGAGTTCAGACATTGCGGCCCTTTCAGGAATGAACAAGCACAATTTTGCCCAATAATTGGCCTGCTGCCAACTGCCGGTGCGCCTCTGCCGCCTGCTCAACGGGCAAGGTCTGAGCGATGACGGGAGTTACCGTCTGAGCCGCGATCATTTCCATGACGCGCTGTTCGTTTGCTGGACTGGTGTGCACGACTCCTCCGCCAATAATTTGTACCCGTTTGAGTCGGCATACCTGTGTATCGATGGTGGCTTGCTGACCCCCGAGATTGCCGACGAGGACAATACGCCCATCCTGCGCGCAGGACTCAATACTTACCTGGAGGGTTGTGCTAACGAGTTCGATCACCAGGTTGACGCCATGGTTATGCTGAATGACCTGTCCAACGTTCTCTTCCCGCTGGTTGATGACCATATCAGCTCCTAAGCGGCGTAGTTCGGAGGCTTTTGCATTGGTGCTTGTCGTGGTGACTACCCAGCAGCCTGCCTGTTTGGCGAGCTGGATAGCAAGTGTACCGACGCCACTTGAGCCGGCCCAGATCAAGACCCGCTCTCCCGCTTTTAGATGGCCCAGATCAAATAAACTGCCCCAGGCAGTTGACGAGGTGAGGCCGGCCGCCACCGCCATTTCAAAGGATACTTCTGCGGGGATGCGCACCAGGTCAGCAGCGGGAGCCGCAATCATACTGGCATAGCCGCCTCCACCCACAGCGCCAACGGCATGAGTGGTCATCACGCGCTCCCCGGCACGAAAACCTTGCGCGTCGTTGACAACTACCCCTGCCGCCTCCAACCCTGGTGTGAATGGTAGTTTGTCAACGGGACGACTGCCATTGCGTTGGAAAAGATCAAGTCGATTCACTGTGGTGGCCTTGACCTGAATTAAGACATCGCTCGGGCGAGGCGTTGGGTCAGGTACCTCCCGCACCTGTAGAACCTCGGGATCGCCATACTCGCTGAATTGTACTGCCTTCATATAGAACCTCTCTAACGCTATTTTGTGCTTGGTAATGGGATATCCTGCTTCATTGTATGCACATCTGACTGCGATTGCAACGTGTACCGTTGCTGTCGGATCGCAAAGCTCAGTGGAATGCTTACCGCAAGGCAGACCAGAGCCGGGAGTGCCAAGACCCAATGTATGCCGATAGTAGGTATGAGTAGTCCCATTGTCAGCGGTAGAATCATCGCTGTCACTGACGCGCTTACCAAAAGTATGCCAGAGACGGTACCAAGAGTTTTGGCGAAGTAGCGCGAGGCTATTGCCATGATGCCTGGAAAAATGGGTCCAAAGAAAAAGCCGACGAGGGCGCTGGCACTAAAGCTGATAACAACATTTCCGGCAAACACTGCTACCAGTAGTCCACTCAGGCCGCCTCCGATCACCGAGATGTAGAGCAGTATGTTTTCGCTCACTATGCCACGTTTGAGTATTTGCGCACCAATGAGCCTTCCTGCAGTGAGGCCAGACCAGAGCAGCGTTGCGCAGGGCGCCGCCAATGCCAGAGGAATGGTCGCACTCAGGCTGATCGCCGTGACAATCCAATTGCCAAAACCAACTTCTGCCCCAACATACAAGGCAATCTGCAATGCCAGTAACCAGAGCAGAGGGTGCCTGAATGGACTGTTGGATGCAATTGCACTGTTTTGTTGCTCTACCTTATTTTGTTCATGAGCAGCAGGTGCGGATGGTATGTGCTGGCGTAACAACAAGGAGATGGCCACCACAGCAACGATGGCGCCAGAGAAATATGCTACCATTGCATTATGGGTTATCTGGAGTGCCAATGAGAGTATCAATGGCGCGGTCAGGGCTCCCAGGCCGTATGCGCTATGCAGGTTGTTCAATGTTTCACTCAGGGCATCTGCGAAGACGAGGCCGACAATCATACTGATGGTCACATCCAGGAAGCCAAAGCCTATGCCCTGGATAAACTGAGCGATGAGTAGTAGTGAAAATGCATGTGCCAACGGTGTAGCAATGCCCGAAGCGGCCATGATAACTAAACCACTCATCAAAACATATTTAGGACCAAAGCGCTGGCTAACTAGACCCGCAATCACCACTCCCACCATAAAACCTGTTGCAGATGTGGTAAATATCCAGCCCGCAATCTCAAGTGGAACGCTGGTATTCGCTGCTAGCAGAGGTAAAGTAGGGCCAGGAAGAACACTGATAACACCCGCGCATATATAGGTAAGATAGAGTATAGCGAAGATGAGACGATGATTTAGAACACGATTGGAATGCATCTGGAAATCCTTTTTTTGTACACATGGAGAGCTACCCTCCCACCATTTATAGCCTTTTACTGACTTAAGTGTGCCATATTGCGTGGCGAGTTGTCTATGTGCCTGCAAAATCCTATTTCTTTTTTTCACGCACTGAGGCAAAAAAAGATGTTCAATTAGCTCAAAAAAGAGCTAATCATTCCACTTCTAACAAGATCAGGAAGAATAGTTTCATACCACCTCAATGTGTTTCTTTGGCAAAGAAACACTTGAAGTTAGAACAAATATTCTATATAATGCATGTGTACAAAGGAAGGTGATTATGAAGAAAATAACGCAACTCGCAGTCATACCTATTCTGGTAGCAGATCAAGATGAGGCGCTGCGCTTTTTTACAGAGAAGCTTGAGCTTGAAAAACGCACAGACGTGATTTTTGGGCCAGGGATGCGTTGGCTCACTGTTGCTCCAAAGGGACAAAAAAAACCAGAAATAGCCCTGGCGAAGCCTGATCCGTCCCTCCCGGGGCTACAGCTACAGAGCTGTAGAGAACAATTTGGACGTTTCAATCAATACGTCACATGCGTATTTGCCACGGATGACTGCTGTAAAATGTATCATACTTTGCTTGCGCGAGGAGTTACGTTTTTAAGCCCGCCAACTAAAAATGTCTATGGCACTGAAGCCATTTTTGAGGACCCATACGGCAACCCCTTCGCCTTATTAGAGCCGTTGCCAGAAGCAAGTTCCGTCTACAGAAATCAGCGCATCAGTACAGCGGCATAAGCTTTATTTGAATCCGAACATCAACTAAAAAACATCAACCCCAACGTATCAGCCCCATATCGTGTTTCCCACCTAAAGCTGTATGGCTCGGCAACACCCGCACGCCATAGCCAATGCTGCCACTCTCAGCAGGCTTCAAACGGATTTCATAACGGTATGAATCGTCATGCTCCTGCTTGATGTACTCCATCGGCAGAGCATGACGTGGGATAACCACGTCATCATTCGCCTCGCCATAGACCAGTTCCACACTGAGATCCGCAGGTTTGAGCTTATCTGCGCGCACCCAGGCGCGCACAGTGATATCCTCACCGAGGCTCAACTGCCCATCGCGCTGTCCCTCCACGTACAGTTCTAAATTTCCCCAGCCTGCCTTGATCTTCTCTTTCCAGTCAGCAAGCACGCGTGCCTTTTCATACTTGTTCAGCTCGATCTGCGTTCCTAGCTGAATTTCTGGAACGTAGAAGCGCGTGGTGTATTCCTTTACCATGCGTTTCATGCTGAATTGGGGAGCGCAGGTACGAATGGCCTCCTTCATCAGCGCGATCCACTGGTGAGGTATGCCGTCTGAAGCACGATCATAGTAGGTTGGGATGATCTCCTCTTCAAGTAAGCGGTACAGTGATAGACTGTCGGCCTCCGCCTGTGCTTCTGCATCGTGGTATGCGCGCTCTTCACCGATGGCCCAGCCGTTCTTGCCGTTGTAGCCCTCTGCCCACCAGCCATCCAGGATACTACAGTTTGGCTGTCCATTGAGTGCTGCCTTCTGTCCACTGGTGCCACTGGCCTCGTGGGGACGGATAGGATTGTTGAGCCAGAGGTCGGTACCAGAGACCAGGTAGCGGGCCATATCGATGTCGTAGTTTTCCAGGAAAATGACCTTGCCGCGGAAGGTATCGCTGCGCGAGAAGTGGTACACCTGCTCGATGAGTGCCTTTCCCGGATCGTCGGCGGGGTGTGCCTTCCCGGCAAAAATGATCTGAACGGGATGTTCCGGGTGGTTGAGAAGACGATGCAGGCGCTCAGGATCGCGGAAGATGAGTGTTGCGCGTTTGTACGTCGCGAAGCGGCGCGCGAAGCCAAGCAGAAGAGCGTTACTATCGAGCATGCGCTCAAATTCGTTGATCTGCAGCGATCCTTCGCCCAGGCGCAGGTGATGTCGCTTCAAGGTGCGGCGCGTAAAATCAATCAGCGCCTCTTTCCGCTGTAGATGGACTTTCCACAGCGCTTCATCAGGAACTTCGTTCAGGCGATCCCAAAACGTATCCTCATCAACGTGCTCTTCCCAGTCCTCGCCAAGGTAGTGTTTGAAGAGCGTATCCATCTCAGGCGCAATCCAGGAAGGCGTATGGACGCCATTGGTGATGTAGTCAATAGGGACCTCTTCGGCATCGATACCGGGCCACAAGAACTGCCACATCTTACGTGAGACGGTGCCATGCAGCTTGCTGACTCCGTTATGTTGTCCGGTGAGGCGTAGCGCCAGCACCGTCATCCCATAGGTTAAACCCCAGCCGTGATCCTCGCGCGCTACCTCCATAAACTGTTCGCGCGACAGTCCAAGCTGGCCCCAGTAGGAGCCAAAGTACTTGTCGACCAGCTCATAGCTGAAAGTATCGTTTCCTGCTGGTACAGGAGTATGCGTCGTGAAGAGCGAGTTGGCGGCAACCGCTTCGCGTGCCTGATTAAAGTTGAGGCCCGCAGCAACCAGTTCCCGGCAGCGTTCCAGGTTCAGGAAAGCTGCGTGCCCTTCGTTGATATGCCAGGTCGCGGGGGAAATCCCCAGCGCGCGCAATGCACGTACGCCGCCAATACCCAGCACTATCTCCTGAGAGATGCGCATCTCTCGGTCGCCACCGTACAGGCGCGCTGAAAGCTCTCTGTCGGGTGGCGTATTGGGAGCTACGTCTGTGTCCATCAGGTACAGAGGAATGCGCCCCACCTGCACTTTCCATACTTTCGCATGAATTTGTCGGCCAGGCAGATCGACCGTAATCATAACTTCGTTCCCATTGGCGTCGCAGGCGGGAATTGCTGGCGCCTCGGAAAAATGGAGTTTATCATACGATGCCTCTTGCTCACCCTGGCGGGTGATGCCCTGGCGGAAATACCCCTGCGGGTAAAGAAATCCTACCCCTACAAAAGGCAGGTTGAGGTCGCTGGCTTCCTTACAGTGATCACCGGAGAGTATGCCAAGACCGCCAGAGTAGATGGGCAGTGCCTCGTGCAGACCAAACTCCGCAGAAAAATAGGCGATAACGCGATCGCCTGGTGCTGGAAAGGTACGTGAAAACCACGTTTCCTGTTGCGCTGGATGCATATAGGCATCGAAGCTGCTGAGAATCGTGTCAAAGCGCTGCAGATAATCGGCCTGGTTTGCAGCTGCTTCAAGGCGCTCCGGCTGCACCTCGCTCAGAAAGCGTACCGGATTATGTCCAACTTCTTCCCACAGATGGGGATCAAGTGTACTATATAGGGCGCGGGCCTCGGGATGCCAGCTCCACCACACATTATAGGCAAGTTCGTACAGTCGATTGATGCGGGAGGGCATAGTAGGAAAGACCGTCATGCGGCCATAAACTTTCACAGGGTAGGTATCCTTTCTTACATTTCACTGTGTTCAGTATATCTTCTCAGAAATATGAGGTCAACTTTGACCGCTCTCCCTGATTGCCTTTACGCCGAAATTGGTCTATAATGGGCTAGCTAGATCATCAGATGCAGAAGTAGCACCACATTCCCTGTTCGCGAGGCGATAGCATGGCAAGGAAACAACCACAACTCTCCTCAAATAGTGACTCCACAACACAATGGTTTCGTATGACAAGTGGAGTTGTGGGAGGCATGCTTTTGGGATTGGCATGTCTTTGGCTCGCCTGGTTATTGTTGCACCAGTTTGCCGGAAGCGCTATACCAGCCCCACCTGTCATTGGCTCTTTCCCTATCAATCCACCAGTGGCACAGATTACTCCCCTGGCTGCTGAAGGGATTACACTGGGTCATCCAGGTCAGACATCTATGCTGAGCCAGCAGCAAGCATTGTTTATCGCTAGCCAGCTTGAACCGGGTGCCGCGAGCAAATCGAAAACGCCCAGTGCTCAATATGTACTATTGAATTATCCCAATAAGGGTACACCTGCTACACATTCAGATTATCATGATGTACCGGTTTGGATGATCCTGTACCAGGGCATTCCGCTGCAACCTGCCGACGCATCGGTCGATCCTACTCCGGTTCCGCGTTCGTCCTACGATCTCTACGTCTTCTTAGATGCGAATAGCGGAAAAGAACTGCTGAAAATACAGGTATAGACCTGAAGATGACGAGAATGTACGTCTAGTTGCCTGGGTAAATGTCTGAATGATGACAGAAGCTTTCCCGAACGATACACCACAACAACGCGCATTTAAAGCGTTTGAGAGCCTGGTTAGCGGCGAAGATGCCGCGATTGACCTGTCTCTTGCCGCGCTTCTTATTGCCAACCTGGAATATCCAGACCTTGATAGTGCGCACTATATGGCACAACTCGATGCGTTAGCAGATCGGGTACGTGTTCTACTAGACTTGCCTGCATCACCTATACTCCAGGAGCTTCCACTCCATTTTGACCTGCACGCGGTGATTACGGCCATGAATACGGTGCTTTTCGACCAGGAGCATTTTCACGGCAACGAGGAAGATTATTACAACGCATCCAATAGTTATCTTAATGATGTTTTAGAGCGACATACGGGCATCCCAATAGCCCTCTCTCTGCTGTACATGGAGGTTGGTAAGCGACTCGGAGTGTGGTTTGATGGGATAGGTTTACCATTTCACTTTGTAGTGGGGTGTCGTTTGCAGCAGGGCCGCTGCTATATTGATCCTTTTGAGGGTGGACGCATTATGAACGAGCAGGAGTGCCAGGCGCGCGTGCGCCATCTGATAGGAGAAAAAGGCAAAATTCATGCCCAGTGGTTTGCACCCATCAGCCGAAAACATTTGCTCGTCCGTATGCTCAACAATCTCAAGCACATTTATCTCCATAGCGAAGATTTTGCGCGAGCGCTACAAATGTGTAACTGCATTTTGTTACTGGTTCCCCGCTCCCCCATTGAACGGCGAGACCGCGGTATCATCTCTCTCCATCTCAAGCATTACGGACGTGCCCTGCGCGACCTGACCGCTTACACACAGCTTGCCCCACATGCTGAAGATCTTGATGAAATTCAGCGCCAGATAAAGAATATTCGACAGATCATAGCTATGTTGAACTAATCGTCATCCGCGATTTCCCAGCCATCAACTCTCCTCCATCTTAATCCAACCGTGCCTGAGCGCATGTACAACAGCCGCTGTACGATCGTTCACCGACAGCTTTTTGAGGATGGAGGTAATGTGATTTTTTACAGTTTGATCGCTGATTTTGAGTGATTTCGCAATTTCCTTATTGCTATTTCCGCGCGCTATATAGTCCAGTATTTCCACTTCACGGTTTGAGAGCGGCGAATAGAGGTCTTTTGTCGGAGAGGATTCCTCTTCAACAGCCAGCTCTCGGAAGGATTTCAATACGCGGTTGGCGAGCTGTGGCTTAGAGAGCACGTCATCATTGATCAAATATTCACCGATGCTGACCTTGCGGACCGCTTCTGTAAGCTCTTGCGTTGTGATATTGCGCGTATAGTACGCGGATGCGCCAACCTTGATAGATTGAAATAGGCGTTCCTCATCATCTGAAGGGGTCAGCATAATAATGGCTAATCGTGTTGTGATATGGCGCATTTGGCGGGCTATCTCTAAGGGGTCGGCGGAAGTGAGACTGGCATCGAGCAGGACGACATCGGGATTCTCCGTACGCGCTATTTCAAGTATCTCATCCGGATCAGTAGAATCTCCCACAATGATGCAATCCCCCATTTGCTCAAGGGTGGCACGAATACCTTGACGGAACAGTGGTTGCTCGTCAACAATGATGACACGTATCATTTCCATCTAATCAAATAATGCGGAGCAGAGACCCCTGCATTTACGCATGGGGAGGAAGCGCCGCTCCTCCTTCTATGTTGTTCTTTACGTTTAAATAGTGAAGAATAGAATGCCCAACAAAGAGATGGGTGCAAGGAAGGAATGGGTAGCCTAAATGCGTTCCAGTCGGCGTAACGTGGAGTTGATGCCCATACGCAAGCTCTCGATAACGCCTTGTCCTGTCACGGCTACTGCTGCAAAGCTCGGGACACGGTGCTGATTCAAATACTGCTCCAGCACTGACACCGGCAGTATCTCGTGCAGATCGCGTTTATTCCACTGCATGACAAGGGGAAAATCCGTGACATCTTTATTCATACGTCGTAGCTGCTCTTGCAACTCGTTCCAGCTTTCGATATTCTCCTGTAATTTGCTGGCCTGAGAGTCCGCAACAAAGATCACGCAATCGGCTCCCTTCAGGACGGAGATACGAGTCTGTTGATAGAGTACCTGGCCAGGGACGGTATAGAGTTGAAAGCGAATGTTGAAACCATGAACCTTACCCAGCTCAAGGGGGAGCAGATCGAAGTACAACGTACGCTCCGTCTCCGTATCAATGGAGACCATCTCACCCACATCTTGTGGGTTGACTGCTTGATGTATGTAATGCAGGTTGGTGGTTTTACCGCACAATCCAATACCGTAATAGACAATCTTACAATTGATTTCTCGTTTGGCCATGTTTATTAGGGACATATGTCGTTGCTCTCCTGCCCGCTCGAACGTGCCACTGCCAATTTGTGAGTCTTCCGATACTTGTGGAACGAGTAGCCGCTCCTTACTACGCAACAGTATACAGCATTTTGTCGAAATTGCCAATGAGGTTATTTCTGCCAGGGTCCCCTACAGGATAGAACCCCCAGTTTAAGGGTGAGTCCTGCATGATTACTCTACCATCATGCAGGACTCACCCAACGCGCTGCTTCCCTTTAGAACAGTTCAATATGCAAAATACCCATTGACGAATGTTGCAGAAAGGGCTAGACTTACGGCAAAACTATAGATAAATACATATTCGTGTCATAGATAGAGAGAGAAGGCGAGGATACATAATATGACGGCAGGAACTCATGAAAGCTATACGGAAGCCACTGCAACAGATTTCGAGATTGTCATCGGCCTTGAAGTGCATTCACAACTCCTGACAAAAAGTAAAATGTTTTGTGGGTGTAGTACAGACTACGCGAACGATGCACCCAATACCCACGTCTGTCCTGTTTGCATGGGCATGCCCGGCGTCCTACCGGTAATCAACCAGCAAGCCGTTGCTTACACGATCATGACGGCTCTTGCCCTTCATTGCAGCATTCCGGCCTACTCAAAATTTGATCGCAAGAACTATCCCTATCCTGACCTGATGAAAGGTTACCAAATCTCGCAATATGATATACCGCTCAGCAACGATGGCTATCTGATGATTGAGCACAATGGTCAGACGCGAAAAATCGGTATTACGCGCGTTCACCTGGAGGAGGATACCGCGCGTCTCCTCCATCACGATAGCTATAGCCTGATTGATATCAACCGTTCCGGTACGCCGCTGATGGAGATTGTCAGTGAGCCTGATATGCGTTCTCCCGAAGAGGCGCGTTTGTATATGCAAAAACTACGCGAGATCCTGATCTACCTCGGTGTATCTTCCGGGCGTATGGAAGAGGGAAGCCTGCGTTGCGATGCCAACATTTCCATTCGTCCGCGGGGACGGCAAGAGTTGGGTGTCAAGACCGAGATCAAAAACATGAATAGTTTTCGTTCTGTCGAGCGAGCGCTTGAATACGAGGCGCAGCGGCAAATAGCGATGGCGCGTGCTGGGGAGACCATTCATCAAGAGACACGAGGTTGGGTAGAAGCAAAGGGTATCACGGTACCGCAGCGCAGCAAAGAACAGGCGCATGACTATCGCTACTTCCCCGAGCCAGACCTGCCGCCGCTCTTAATTAGTCAGTCCTGGGTTGAAGAGTTGCGCGCGGCTTTGCCGGAGTTGCCCGATGCTCGCCTTGCTCGTTACCGCTCTGAATTTGGTCTTTCAGTACAGGACGCTACTGTCTTGATAGAGGAGAAAGCGCTCGGTGATTACTTCGAGCAGGTCATGGCTGCTTCAAAAGTGAGCGACAGCAAGGCGCGAGCCAAAGCTGCCAGTAACTGGCTGCTCAGCGAAGTCGTCCGCTTGCTTAAAGCAAACGCCATTGCAATACAATCCTGTCCTCTGTCACCAGCCTCACTAGCGAATTTGCTTGATCTGCTCGATAAAGGGCGCATCAATGGCACACAAGCCAAAGAGGTGCTGGATGAGGCCTTTGCTTCTGGCGAACTACCCGAAGCAATCGTTGAAAAGAGAGGCCTTAAACCGCCGATCAGTGATCAAGGAGAGCTTAATCGCATTATAGAGGGGGTGATAGCTAGCAATCCCAAATCCGTGAACGACTACCGCGGGGGCAAGACAAACGCCTTGCAATGGCTGGTAGGTCAGGTCATGAAACAAACGCGCGGCCAGGCAAAGGCCGACATCGTACAAAAACTTTTGAAATCACAACTGGAGGAGACTCCTTCAGCTTAGAAGATCACTCGTACCTTAGACAAGGAGAAAGCAGACATATGCACAACGAGGTGACGTCTGCCGCACTAAATCCCTATCACATGGCGGTTCAGCAGTTTGAGTTAGCCGCTGACATGCTTAACCTCTCAGAGGATATGCGGGAAATACTGCGACAGCCCAAACGTGAACTAACTGTCAATTTCCCGGTCCGCTTAGACAATGGTCGTATCAAGACATTTACCGGATACCGGGTTCAGCACAATGTCAATCGTGGCCCTGCAAAGGGCGGTATTCGCTATGGTCCCGAGGTAACCCTTGACGAGGTCAAGGCATTGGCAATGTGGATGGCCTGGAAGTGTGCCGTCGTCGGTATCCCATTTGGGGGCGCCAAAGGTGGAGTCATTTGCGATCCCAAGACAATGAGTTCGGCAGAGTTGGAGCGTATGACGCGCCGCTATGCGACAGAGATATCTATCATTATCGGGCCACGAAGCGATATTCCAGCTCCCGATGTCAACACGAACTCGCAGGTAATGGCGTGGATTATGGATACCTACTCGATGCACGAAGGTTTTTCCAGCCCCGCGGTAGTTACCGGTAAGCCCCTTTCCATAGGTGGAAGTGAAGGGCGCAATGATGCGACCGCTACTGGTGTATTATTCGTGACCCGCCAGGCCGCCAAGCGTCTCGGTATGCCCTTACAGGGTGCTCGTGTCAGCGTTCAAGGTTTTGGCAACGCAGGCGCCATTGCCGCGCGACTCTTCCATAACGAGGGTTGTAAAATTGTAGCCGTAAGCGATACCAGGGGCGGTATCTATAATGAGTCTGGCCTTGAACCATCTTCTATCTTGCGCCACAAACAGGAGCAGGGAAGTGTTGTTGGTTTCCCTCATGCCCGGACTATAGGTGTACATGACGTGTTGGAAGTCCCCTGTGATATACTGATCCCCGCTGCTACTGAAGGAGTTATCACGGCAGCGAACGCCGACCGTGTTCTGGCCCGTATCGTTGCAGAAGCGGCCAATGGCCCAACCACCCCTGAAGCAGATGAGATCCTCTTTAAGAAGGACGTTGTAGTGATCCCTGACATCCTGGCAAATGCTGGCGGTGTCACAGTTAGTTACTTTGAGTGGGTGCAGGATATTCAAAGCTTCTTCTGGGGCGTCGAAGAGATCACTCAGAAACTCGAAGTCATCATGAACCGCTCCTTTGCAGCTGTGGCCGAGAAGGCAGATAAGTACTCATGTAACATGCGCTTGGCTGCCAACATGCTGGCTATCGCTCGCGTGGCTGAAGCGACGCAAGTTCGTGGAATTTACCCGTAGTCTGCGATTTCAGCATAGCAGAGTAGGGTAAGAAGCAGCCTGGTCACACTCGTATGACCAGGCTGCTTCTTACCCCACTCTGTTGCTGCTCTTAAAACCCACGACGTGGTTCGCGCTTGGGTGGCTTCTTCGCAGGCAACTTGGCCGCTCCTCCTCGCGGTTTGGGTTTCTTCCGTCCGCGACCAGCATTCCAGCTCAAGTCGTCTTCCTCCTCTTCCTCCTCTTCCCCGAAAAAGTCTTCATCTACCTCTTCCGCAGCTACCTCTTCTACAGGAACTTCTTCTACAGCTACCTTTTCTACAGGAACTTCTTCTACAGCTACCTCTTCGGCTAAAACATCATCGGTAGAGGCAATATCCATATCGGGGATTTCAGCATCCTCAATAATATTGGGTATCTCTCCATCCGTGATTTCAGCATCCTCAATAATATTGGGTATCTCCCCATCCGTGATGTCGTTTTCTTCCAGGTCCTCTTCGTCAAGTTCGGGTTCCGCGTACTCGTCGGCATCGAATTCAGGTTCGACCTCAGGATGTGCAATCGTTTCTTCGTAACCATCAGAGATAGCCGGGCTATTATTGCGCGAGGACCTACGAGGTGGAATAGCATCCAGTTCTGGATCATACGTGTCTACCTCGTCATTTGGTTTGGGCGCACCAATGATTCTGCGACCGGCAGCTACATCAAGCCAAAACTGGGAATAGTAATGAGGCCGATCCGATTCTTTCTCGCTCTCTTTTCTTGTCATTGACCAACTCTACGGTGCATCTTTGTTGAAGATTAGCTCCAACTCCTCCAGATCTTCTTTGCTTACTATCTGGTGGGAGGCACCGCTCCTCCTTTCGTTATGGGGTGCCATTATTCATCAGGCACACCACGCATTATACTGAAGCCAGGGGCTTCCTAAGAATTTGTATCTCCTAAACATGAGAGATATGTATGCTTGCTACGCTTTGGGAACAGCATCTTTACCCATTGAACCATAATAAAAAGAATGCTCTCAGCTGTCAAGGCCGATATTTGCGACGTGGATCCGCCTCCGGAGTACTTTCAAGAGGCGTCAAGCCCTCAAGTGCATGAATTTTTTGCTTGAGAGGTTTGTTATGATTTACAAAGGCCCTTATAATACGATATGAATTATTATTCAGACCCTTTGTAATCTTTTTTAGCGTCATACTAGTATATGCATTTATAGCAACATTGATTGGCGTCCACCGATAGCGTGAATATGGAGTTTGCGGTCGGGGGGAGGCAAAACCTTAGCATTGGAGGAAACCATTGACCAGAATACTCGACGGGATAAACGACCCGGAACAATTGCGTGCCTTGACAACCGAGCAAATGCAGCAGTTGGCAGAAGAGATTCGACGCGAAATCATCGAAAAAGTTTCGGTGAAGGGTGGTCATTTGGCACCAAACCTGGGCGTGGTTGAGTTAACAATGGCACTACACTATGTTTTCGATACCCCAAAAGATCTGCTGGTCTGGGATATTGGACATCAGGCATATGTACATAAACTGTTGACAGGCCGCCGCGATCGTTTTCATACTATCCGCCAGTTTGGCGGTCTTTCTGGCTATCTTCGCCGCGAGGAGAGCCCCTATGACGTTTTTGGGGCAAGCCATGCGAGCACATCCATCTCAGCGGCCCTTGGTCTGGCGGCTGCCCGTGATCTTCAAGGTGAGCAACGTAAAGTTGTCGCTATCATTGGTGATGGCGCCCTCACCGGTGGTATGGCATTGGAGGCTATCAATAACGCCGGCAGTTTAAAGAAAAACCTTATTGTAGTTCTTAATGACAATAATAAATCGATTTCCGATAACGTCGGTGCCATCAACCATTATCTTGGCAAGTTGCGCCAACTGCAGACATCCAGGAGCTACCAGCGATTGCGCGAAATGGCGAAGGGATCCATTGAAAAGCTGCCGATGGTAGGAGACAAAGCACGGGAAGCAGCTGGCCGGGCCGAGATGAGCTTCAAGAATTTTGTCTTACATAGTAAAAGTGGTTTGATCTTTGAAGAACTCGGCTTTAAGTTTTTCGGTCCGTTTGATGGGCACGATATACCGCTCCTGGTGGATGTCTTTGAGAATATCAAACAGATCGAAGGGCCTGTGATGGTCCAGGTTGTGACGAAGAAGGGCAAAGGCTGGGAATATGCGGAAGAGGACTCGACCAAGTGGCATGGGCCTGGCGCATTTGATTATATGACAGGGACCATCAAGAAAAATGCAGGGGACCCGCCAACCTACACTGATATCTTCGCTACTACATTAGTGGAACTGGCGGAGAAGGACAAATCCATTGTCGGCATTACAGCCGCCATGGCGGAAGGCACCGGCCTGAAGAAAATGTACCAGCGTTTTCCTGAGCGCTACTTCGATGTGGGTATTGCGGAACAACATGCCGTCACCTTCGCAGCCGGACTTGCGGTGGGTGGTATGCGGCCTGTTGTTGCCATTTATTCAACATTTATGCAGCGCGCCTTTGACCAGGTGATTCATGATGTCTGTATGCAGAATTTACATGTTGTTCTTGCTATGGATCGTGCTGGCATCGTTGGCGAGGATGGGCCTACTCAACATGGCGTATTCGACATAGCGTTTATGCGCTTGATTCCGAATATGAAGGTGATGGCACCTAAAGACGAGAATGAATTGCGTCATATGCTCTATACGGCTACCTACATGGATGGGCCGATCAGCCTGCGTTATCCTCGTGGGAAGGGCGTCGGCGTTCCCCTCGATTCCCAACTACATGCATTGGAAATTGGAAAAGCAGAGTTGCTCAGTCCAGCTACTCTTGCATTGGCGGAACAGCAAGAATGTGCTATTCTTGCCTTTGGTTCAACCGTTGCACAGGCAGAGTTGGCGGCAAAAGAGCTAGCGGAAGAGGATATCTCTGTCGCGGTCGTGAATGCCCGTTGGGCCAAGCCGCTGGACGAGGAACTGATCATCCGCCTGGCAAAGGGCACCGGTCGCCTGGTTACTATCGAGGATCATGTCGTTGCTGGTGGCTTTGGCAGTGCTGTATTGGAGCTATTAGAGAGCCGAGGTATACGCGATATCAATGTGAGAGTGATCGGCTGCCCCGATAAACCGATCGAGCATGGCGCACCATCGATCCTGAAAGAACTCCATGGTCTTTCCTCTGCGCATCTCAAGGATGTTGTGCGCGACATGGTACGCTCCGAATCGAAGGGGTATGAACTGGCGCATTAGGCATGTAGGAAGTCTTCAAATGATACATGAGCAGGAGCCGCTGCAAGTACAACGGCTCCTGCTCATGTATCACCTTCTATAATCTGGCCATCCCGCATCGTAATAATGCGGTTCGCCAGTTTCCCCACCTCAACTGCATGAGTGACAATGACAAACGTCTGTCCATTCTCGCGATTCAGGTTGCAGAGCAGGTCTAAGATCTCCTGAGCGTTTTCGCTGTCGAGGTTTCCCGTCGGCTCATCTGCCCATACGATAGCAGGGTCATTGGTCAGCGCGCGGGCAATAGTCACGCGCTGCCGCTGTCCGCCTGAAAGTTCGGCTGGCCGATGCCTTGCCCGGTCGGATAGTCCTACTCGCTCTAACATCTCGAGGGCGCGTTTGCGTGCCTTGTTGCTGGGAACCCTGGCAACTAACATTGGGAGCTCCACGTTTTCCACCGCTGTAAGCACAGGGAGGAGATTGAAGTCCTGGAAGATAAACCCCATATGCCGGGCGCGGTATGCAGTACGCTCATTATCGCTTAGATCGCGAAGATTGTCTCCTTGAATAAAAACATTTCCTTCGTCGATGGTATCCAACCCCGAAAGACAGTTCAACAGCGTCGTTTTACCGCAGCCACTCGGACCCATAATAGCGATCATCTCACCGGCCTCTACCGCCATATCGATACCATTGAGCGCCTCAACGCGCAGTTGCCCACTGCGATAGATTTTCTTAACCTGTTGTGCCTGAATAATCACATGTAACTCCCTATTTCCCTGGAAATGGATGAAGCAAATTTCGCCCTGACTTCCCATTTTTTCTTGCTTATTAGCTCGCTTTATGCTATACTTTCGAGTTAGCGAGAGGTAAGAATCTCCGCGTACGTGTGATTATGGTAGTCACATGCTAAGTACACACGCTCTCTGAACGGCGGAAACCCTGGTACCATTGAGAACCATTGTAAGGATACTACAAGTCTTGAGGATACTGCAATTTACGTTGACTTTAAGAAGAGAGCGGAGGATCAATAAGGGAGGATACATTTTTTGGCAAACATTATCTCAATGAAGCAGCTCCTGGAAGCCGGCGTCCACTTCGGACATCAGACCCGTCGCTGGAATCCAAAAATGCAGCCCTTCATCTTTATGGATCGTAATGGAATCCATATCATCGATTTACAGCAGACCGTAACACGCCTCAATGACGCCTACAAGTTTGTCGAGCAGCTTGCGGCCAAGGGCGAAACTATCCTCTTTGTTGGCACGAAGAAGCAAGCGCAGGAAGCTGTAGCGGAAGAAGCCAAACGTTGTGGTATGTACTATGTCAATCAGCGTTGGCTTGGTGGCATGCTCACCAACTTCCAGACTATTCAGTTGCGCATCCGCTATCTACGTGAACTGGAAACTCGCAAAGAGCGCGGCGAATTCGAGCGCTTGCCCAAAAAAGAAGTACAGCATTTACAGGATGACATGACTCGGCTGGAGCGTATCCTCGGCGGTATCAAGGACATGCGACGTCTACCCAGCGCACTCTTTATCGTTGACACACGCAAAGAACGCACGGCAGTTTTAGAGGCTCGTCGCCTCGAAATCCCCATCATTGCTCTCGCTGACACCAACTGTGATCCCGATGAGATGGATTATCCCATTCCTGCTAACGACGATGCTATTCGTGCTGTTCGCTTGCTCTGCGCTAAGATTGCGGACGCAGCTGTTGAGGGGCGCCGCGAACTGGAGGCCCGACAGAAGGATAGCGAACCGAAGGATAGTGAAGGTGAGTTAGGTGAGTTAGGTGAGGCAGCAACGCCGGAAGTGAGCGTAGCTGAACTTTCGTCGGCTCCTCCTGCTTTGCCAGCTGTGGAAGCAGCACCAACTGAGGGGGTAGTAGCTGAATCTCCTATCCCTACTGAATCTGAACTCGTTGCGGAAGAGGCATTCTAAAAAGGAATTTTCACTGGCGGGAGGTAAGAGAAGGACCAGGTGAAGAGTAACTTCACATCGGCCCTCCTGCCTCCCGCCTCTTCCTGTACCTGGCATTTTTAAGCGGGGTGTGGGGGGTAGTGGGGGATAGCCAGAGCGAGGGTATTCCCACATTTCCCTTTTTCTCCACAGGATGGAGAACTGAAATGAATCCTGGCAATGATACATACAGAGTAATACATTTTTGTCAAGCACTCGGATACCAAAAATATGGACAGAGGTAACTGTACTTCTAACCAGCATCTGAGTAGAATACAACTGTAAGGTTGAGGAGATGAAGAAACGTTATGAACTACGCGGCGGCAGACGTAAAGAAGTTGCGCGAGGAGACGGGTGCAACATTTGCTGATTGTAAAAACGCTTTGAGCGATGCTGCAACCTGGGATGAGGCTCTTAAGATCATCGATGCAAAGCGCGATAAGAAGGCCACGAAGATGCAGGTGGCGGATCGTGAAACCAAGCAGGGCGGTATCTTTTCGTATATCCATCACAACCATAGCGTCGGCGTGTTGCTTGAACTGAATTGCAGCACAGACTTTGTGGCTCGCAGTGAAACCTTCCGCAAACTTGCCAGCGAACTCGCGCTGCAGATTGCTGGAGCGCACCCTGTTCCTCAGTATATTAACTTTGAGGACGTTCCGTCTGAGGTCATAACAGAGGCTCGCAAGGCAATTGACGAAGATTCTTCTATGGCTCGCGTCCCCGCTGAGAAGCGCGAAGAGGTCATTAACAACAAATTGAAAAAGACTCTTAGTGAGCAGGTACTGATGATGCAGCCCTGGGTCAAGGATGAAACGGTTGTCATTGGTGACCTGGTACGTAAGGTGATCGCTGAAACAGGTGAGAATATAGTACTGCGACGCTTCAGTCGCTTTGAACTAGGCAAGTAGAGGGTTACAGCGGAAGTTTCCTGGCTTGAGACTTCTGCTGGGGTCCAACTGGGGTTCATCAGACCTTGCTAACGAGCCTACAAGGCTGTGTCGCATGGGAGTATAAGAAATAATGTTTCAAAAGGCTTCATCCCTTACGTATCAACGTATCCTGCTCAAGTTGAGTGGTGAGGCGCTCTGCTCACCACGCGTTGGATTTGGTATAGATGCTGAAACAGTACGCCGCATCGCAAACGAGATCAAGCGCGTGCATGACTTAGGCGTAGAGGTGGCAATAGTCATTGGTGGTGGCAATATCTGGCGTGGAGCGGATGCCGCAGCTACGGGTATCGACCGCGCTACTGCTGACTATATGGGTATGCTGGCAACAGTGATGAACTCGCTGGCAATGCAGGATGCTATGGAAAAGTCGGGCATGGTGACGAGAGTGCAGACGGCTATCGAAATGCCGCCAGTGGCAGAACCATTTATTCGCCGTCGTGCGGTGCGTCACCTGGAGTTGGGGCGTATCGTGATCCTAGCGGCGGGTAGTGGCAATCCGTTTTTTACGACTGATACCGCTGCTGCTTTACGTGGAGTCGAACTCAATGCCCAGGTTTTACTGAAAGCAACAAAAGTGGATGGTGTCTACGACGATGATCCCATGCGTAACCCGAAGGCTCGCAAGTTCGAGGAATTGAGCTATATGCGGGCGTTGAATATGGGGCTGAAAGTTATGGATAGCACCGCGCTTTCACTGTGCAAAGATAACCACCTCCCAATTGTGGTTTTTAATCTCAATCAGGAGGGTGCTTTGGAAGATATTATGCGCGGTGAGAAGCACGGTTCACTCGTTCATGACATGGAGGAGCCCCTGTGGGAAGTACGGTAGGGGCGGCTCTGGAGCCGCCTGGATAACTGACCGGGCACCTGTAAAGAGTGCCCCTACAAGGGAGCATTGCAATGACAGTAGACATTTTTGAAGATGCAGAACGACGTATGCAAAAGGCAGTTGAAGCCCTGCGACAGGATGTGTCCGCGATTCGTACTGGCCGAGCCAGTGCCTCTCTGGTGGATCGTATCCATGTCGATTACTATGGGGCACCGACTCCGATCAATCAGCTTTCTCAGATTTCCGTTCCAGAGGCACGCATGATAGTCATTCAGCCTTATGAACGGAAACTGCTCACCGACATTGAAAAGGCGATTCAAAAATCTGACCTGGGCATCAATCCAAATAATGATGGACAGGTTATCCGTCTCAATATTCCTCCTCTCAATGAGGAGCGCCGTCGCGATATGGTGAAAATTCTCCATAAGAAGTTAGATGAACATAAAGTTGCGATTCGCAATATACGCCGTGACGCACAAGACAAGTTACGCGATCGTGAAAAAAAGAAAGAAATTTCCGAGGATGAGCTAAAACGTAGCTCGGAGCGGCTACAGAAGCTCACCGACCGCTACATCGATGAGATGGACAAAGTCGGGAAAACCAAGGAACTGGAGATTCTGGAGGTCTAAATTTTGGCCAAGATACAAGATCTTTTTTCCTCTTCACAAGGGAAAAGAAATGGGCAGGCACAGACTATTGCGGCTTCGCTGCCGACATCAGAGCAAGCATCTCGTTCAATCCGCCACCTGGCTATCATTATGGATGGTAATGGGCGCTGGGCGACTAAACGCCACTTACCGCGCCTGGCGGGACATAAGGCAGGTGTGACCGCGTTACGCCGTGTCGTAGAGTGTGCTAGCGATGAAAACATCGAAATGCTCAGTGTGTATGCTTTTTCAACTGAGAACTGGGGACGTCCTCGCGCAGAAGTTGACGGCCTGATGCGCCTCTTCTGGGAGACAATCCGCTCGGATTTGGAGAAATTGCATCGCGATGGAGTGCGCCTGCGCCATCTTGGTCGTTTACAGGATCTCTCCCATGATATTCAAAAAGCTGTACGGGACTCCGTTGAGCTTACGCGCAATAATACCCGCATCGGCCTTAACGTCTGTTTTAACTATGGTGGACGTGCCGAATTGGTGGACGCCATTCGTCAGATCGTCGCTGATGGACGTAATCCGGATACCATAACGGAAGAACTGATCAGTTCGTACTTATATACCCGCGATCTGCCGGACCCGGATATGGTTATTCGCACAGCGGGAGAAATGCGTGTCAGCAACTTCTTGCTGTGGCAATCAGCCTACAGTGAATATTATGCAACGCCAACACTGTGGCCCGATTTTGGGCGAGAAGATTTACGCCAGGCTTTAGATAGCTACCATCATAGACAACGACGTTTTGGCCGCATCACTGTTCCTCCGACCACTGTCGCGCAGGGAGAATAGGGGCGTGCAAGGCGCAACTAAAGAAAATCTACAACCGGATGCAGCGAAAAAGGCCAACAGACAATGGTACATTTCTGTTGGTCAACGATGGCTGACCGCCGCAATCGCTATACCTATCGTGCTTCTCTTTGTCTGGTTCGGTGGTTGGTGGGCGTTTGCTGGAACGCTGCTTGTCGTCCTGTTGAGTACCTTTGAACTTCATGCAATGATGCGCCACGCGGGGTATCGTCCTCTCATAGTTGTGAGCCTCGGGCTGAGCGTTCTTTTTCTTGTGGCCGCTATGTTTCAAAAGGAACGCCTCCTGTTACTTGAAATAGGATTGGGCGCTGCCGTGCTGGTCCCTCTTCCCTGGCTCTTCTTCCGTAAAAAACTTGAAGGTGCGCTGGTGGACTGGGCGCTTACCTTGTCTTTCTCCATTTACCTTGGCTGGTCGATGAGTTTTTTTCTGTTGTTACGCGGCTATGAATCTGGTAGGATCCCCGGGCTAAATGGCGCCTGGTTCTCTTTGCCGAGCGGAGCATGGTGGACACTACTCGTATTATTAGGCGTGTGGGGTTTTGATGCCGCTGCATTTTTCACGGGACACTATTTTGGTAGGCATAAACTCGCTCCCCGCATCAGCCCTAATAAGACGTGGGAAGGTGCCGTTGGTGGACTTGTGCTGTCAATAGCTGCGGCCTTGCTCCTTACGTCCATCCCCCTTGGCGTCCCCTGGTACCTGGCGACCGTGTTGGGAATTCTTATAGGAGTGGCTGCCGTCTTGGGCGACCTTGCAGAATCATTGATCAAACGTCAGACCAACGTCAAGGATAGTGGAAACATTATGCCTGGTCATGGAGGGATGCTTGACCGCATTGACAGTCTATTGTTTGTGGTTATTGTGGTCTATGTCTTCTTTCAATTTGTAGGAAGATAATCTCTCCATAGCAAGGGAAGTTAGCGCCCCCTCACTCGTGTTATAATAGAAGACAGAATGTCTTTGTGACAGAGAAACTGAACCTATAAACTAAACGAGGCAAATAAACGTACATGCTTTCGTATATACTTTAAAGTACAGAGAGATTACAAAATCATTACAGAAAAATTCTTGCGCCAGCTAAACAAAAGTCTGTAGATAGAAGAAATCGATGACCCAATTTCCTAAACGCATTGCTCTGCTCGGCAGTACCGGCTCGATTGGTCAGCAGACGCTTGATGTTGTACGCAGTTTTCCCGAGCATTTTCGCATTGTAGCCCTGGCTGCACGAAATAATGTTACGCTCCTGGCGCAGCAGGTGCAGGAGTTTAACCCATCACTGGTCGCTTGTTTTGCAGATACGCCGGCAGTAGAAGCTGCTGCTCGAGCCACATTTCCCACTGTTGTGCTCGGTGAACAAGGACTGTTAGAGGTGGCAACGCATCCACAAGCAGATATCGTTGTTACAGCTACCTCTGGCTTGATGGGGCTGGAACCTACTCTGGCAGCTATCCGCGCGGGTAAAACTATCGCGCTGGCGAATAAAGAAACACTGGTAATGGCAGGACACCTGGTTATGCAAGAAGCGCAACGGGCAGGTGTGTCAATCCTGCCGGTGGACAGCGAACACAGCGCCATCTGGCAATGTCTCCGTGGTGAGCAGGCGAAAGAAGTCAAGCGCTTATTACTTACCGCCTCGGGTGGTCCTTTTCGCCGTGCCACCCTTGAACAAATTCGTTCTGTAACGGTAGAACAAGCCCTGGCCCATCCAACCTGGCGCATGGGGCCCAAGATCACAATAGACTCCGCCACCCTTATGAATAAGGGCCTGGAAGTGTTAGAAGCGCACTGGCTCTTTGATATGCCATACGAGCAGATCGATGTCGTCGTCCATCCAGAGAGCATCATCCACTCAATGGTTGAATTTATTGATGGCTCACTTAAGTTGCAGGCAAGCCTGCCGAGTATGCATTTACCCATCCTGAATGCCTTGAGTTATCCTGCAAGACTGAGTACAGCGGAGAAGGGACTTGTGCGAGAGTTACACTGGGCTGACGTGGCCCAGCTCAATTTTGAAGCACTTGATGAAACGCGCTTTCCCTGCTTTCGCCTGGCGCTAAACGCGGCCAGGCGTGGAGGGACCTACCCCAGTGTCCTGGTGGGGGCAGACGAGGAGGCGGTCGCCCTTTTCCTGGATGGTAAAATTGGGCTTGCGGGTATCGCGGAACTGATCGAAGCTGTTTTAGAGCAGCATCGATCCGTAGAGTATCCAGATATAGCCACGATCCTGGAGGCAACTGCCTGGGCGCGGCGAACAGCACGAGAGAAAATTATGGAGCATTTTAAGCGATAAATGATCAAGGAAATGAAGCATTATGAATAACTGGTACTTGCTAGCAGCCATTCCTGTCTTTGGTTTGCTTGTGCTTGTGCATGAATTTGGGCACTTTATAACAGCGAAATGGGCGGGTATTCGTGTTGAAGAGTTTGGTCTAGGTTTCCCACCTCGCATCGTAGGGCTACACCAACGCGATGAAGGGGGTTGGGAGGTTATCTGGCTTGGAGGGAGACGGAACGAAGAGGATATGTATGACTCTCGCAAGCAGACTCCCTTTAGCGGTACTAGTGGCGGAGTGAGCACGCCAGGCGCGCCCACCTCGAATCACACCATTTATTCGCTCAACCTCATACCCATTGGTGGTTTTGTGCGTATGCCAGGGGAAAATGGAGATATCAACGACGAAGATGGCAACTACGATCCCCAGAGTTTCGCGGCCAAATCAGCTGGCAAGCGTCTCATTGTGCTCGTTGCCGGCGTCACTATGAATGTACTGTTAGCGATGATACTATTCACCTTTGCCTTCGGTTTTGGTGAGCCAAAACTCCTGTCACAGATCGGCAAAGTTGTTCCTAGCTCTCCAGCTGCTATTGCTGGAATACAACCTGGCGATACCATCGTCGCTGCCAATAATCAGCCCGTCAACTTTTTCACCGACCTCCAGTCCGTTGTCAATACGGAGCTTCAAGCCGATAAGAATCACCACGCGACAGTCCCGGTCGCTTTGCAGATTCGGCGCTCAGGCTCGACGGAACTCATCTCAACAACCGTGAACGTCCGTGAGCATCCACCTGCAGGTCAGGGACCGATGGGAATCCAGGCCAGTGGGAAGGTCGTCTTTGACAGTATACCGCTCTGGCAAGCGCCTCTCAGGGGCGTGCAGTACACCTTTCAAATGACGTCTGACTTTCTCAAAGCTATTGGACAGATGTTTACAGGCGCTCTCCCCTTTCAGCTGGCGGGCCCAGTTGGTATTGTGAGAATCACAGGTGAAGTTGCTCAGAGCGTGCCTAGCGAGGGCTGGTGGCCCATACTCAGCTTAACCGCGGTGTTAAGCCTGAACCTGGCGATCATAAACATATTGCCTTTCCCCGCTTTGGATGGCGGGCGCGTCGTACTTGTATTGATTGAAGTTCTACGCGGTGGCAAGAAACTGAAGCCAGAAGTCGAAGGTATGATTAATTTTGCGGGTATGCTTATGCTGCTTACCCTGATGGTCGTAATCACATTTTTTGATGTAAAGAACTTGTTGCCTTAGGGAAGCAAGTCAATGGAGTAATAAAGTTATGCGACGGAAAACCCGACAAATACATGTCGGCAATGTAGCTATAGGTGGCGATGCACCCATCGCAGTTCAATCAATGACAACCACGTACACACGTGATGTAGATAGCACAGTGGCACAGATACTTCGCCTCGAAGAGGTTGGGTGTGAATTAGTGCGAGTAGCTGTACCTGAGGAAGAGGATGCCCTCGCTATTGGCGAGATCAAAAGACGTATTCACATCCCCCTGGTTGCCGATATTCACTATAAACACTCGTTGGCTTTGGAGGCCATACGCCAGGGCATAGATTGTATTCGTATTAATCCAGGCAACTTGATCAATGGGCGGAAATCGCTCGACCAGATTGTGGCCGCGTGTAAAGAACGTGGTATCGCTATGCGTATCGGCGTCAACTCTGGCTCAATCGATGCGCTTGATCAGCGCGGACAGATGCAGCGCATCCAGGTCCGCCTCCGTGATGATGGTGTATTGGAGCGCACTGATCCAACCGAGGCCCGCCGTAAAGAGAGAGAGCATTTAGCGGAACGGATGGTCAGCAAGGCTCTGGAGTACATTAGCTGGTGTGAGGAACTCGATTACCACGAGATCAAAGTTTCACTAAAATCCTCCACTGTGCTCACCGCGGTTGAAGCCTATCGCCGCTTTGCGCAACGTTCAGATTATCCCCTGCACCTCGGTATTACGGAAGCTGGCACCCTCGTCAGCGGTTCGGTCAAATCGTCTGTGGGCCTGGGCCTGTTACTCGCTGATGGCATCGGTGATACCATACGAGTGAGCCTGAGCGCAGAGCCGGAGGAAGAGATTCCGGTGGCGTATGAAATCTTACGTTCTCTCGAGCTACGTAATCGTGGCGTTACCTTTGTCTCCTGTCCCTCGTGTGGACGCGTCGAAATCGATGTCATCCAGGTCGCTAATGAAGTAGAGAAGCGGCTCTCCAAAGTCCAGACTCCCATTCATGTTGCGGTCATGGGCTGTGTCGTCAATGGTCCAGGCGAATCACGCGATGCTGATGTGGGACTGGCTGGCGGCAAGGGACGAGGCGTGATCTTCCGCAAAGGTGAAGTGATAAAAACCGTTCCCGAAGACCAGTTTCTGGATGCTGTATTGAAAGAAGTGGCAAGCTTGTTGCCAGAGCGTGAAGCGAAGCTGGTGTATCCAGAGGGCGGTATCCAGGAGACCGCTGGTCACCATCGTACTCGTGTAGAAGGTATGGGGCTTCCCATTCTGAAATCATAGTTGTTCAACTTACACCTGTTCTGCACTCAACAACATGCAAAAGCGACTTCACACGAAGTCGCTTTTCTTAGTGGGCGATACAGAACTCGAATCTGTGACCTCTACGATGTCAACGTAGCGCTCTAACCAACTGAGCTAATCGCCCTTGAACACGGGTAATAATAGCATTGCGCCCATAAGTTGTCAAGCGTTTTGCTGCGAAATTACTCAATCAAAAGCTGTAGATACATGCTAAAGGCTGATGAGAGACTTTCTTTGCTCCCCAAATGAGTGATTTCGTATCGGTTCATCTTGCATGTATTGGGATGCAATGCTATACTTTGGCATGTAACGAAACATCATAACGCATCACTTTCCCAGAAACCACGGTAAGGGACCACCTTATCTCAAAAAAATCTAGCGGGGAGCGACCTCGATGCCTCCTTTCTTCTGGCAAGCCATTAGCAGTAGAAGGTATATTTCTGGGTGCCTAAATAGGCGTTTTCTCGCCAAGTTCATAGGTGTTGTATTTCTCATTATATTAATTGCTATCGAAATCGGTCCACTTATAGGACATTCTGTGTATGCAGAGATCACGCCGCTCAATCACACAAGTCCAACTGTTGATGAAACTTGCCGCCAGATATCGTATTCTCCTGATAGCAATCCTTTTGGTCTATGTCCAGGCCCGTATCCACGAGGTGGTAATTGTGTCTGGTGGCCCTGGGAGATGTGGCATCGCCTTGGTTATGACCTGCCGCGCAATTGGGGGAATGCGGCCGATTGGATCGCTGATGCTGAACGTTCTGGCTTTCCCATTGGGAGGACTCCGCGCGTTGGCTCAATTGCAGTCTTTCCCATTGGAGATAGGGTCTGGGCATTCACGTCCCTGGGGCATGTAGCCTTTGTTACTGCAGTGAGCGGTGATGGCAGTACCTTCAATGTGACCTATCAAAACTATGGCGATCCCACACCTATGTATGTAGGCATAGATTATCCTGTCTCTGTTATCGATGAACCACGTTTCCAAAATAACAATCTGCGCTTCATCTATTTCCCCAGGACCATTGATCCACGTCTCTTTCAGCGACTGCCTGGTATTAATGGCAATATGCTTGCGGGAATTGCGAATGCAAATAACCTCTTGGTGAATTCTTTCGAGGGTACATCGTCAACTAGTACATCGTCAAATAGTACATCGTCAACAGGTACAAGAAATCAGCTTGCATTAGGTTTACCTTCTTCTTCAACTGATCAGGAATTCAACGCCGACTTTGCAGGTACCGGCTTGAGCGACCTGCTGCTCTATAACCGTATGAAAGGAACACTCAGCGTCCTCGGTCTCTCCGATGAATTGTTGCGCTTGAAAAAACGGCATCTGCCGCGTGATGCCATTGATGATATTGTAGCGGGGAACAATACGTTGTCTCCCCAGCTTATCAGCTTGGCCGATGCAACTACTCCCGCGAATGGGTGGGGACAATCACTAGATATCCATATCGGTGATTTCGCGGGTACAGGACGATCTGACATCCTGCTCTATGATCGTGTCACAGGTAAAGTGCAACTAATTAGCCTGACTCCACAGCTTACAATCCAAAAGCATGTGACCCTACCAGGTTGGGGGTCTGGCTGGGAATTGTATGTAGGCAGCCTGGATGGACATCGAAGCAGCGTCTTTATGTACAATAGGTTAGTTAACTCGCTGCCCATCATGCCTACAACTCCCACTTCCAGCCCTACTGCGGGAGTAACCAACCCACCGAATATACCCCCGCCAAGCGCAACATCGGTGTCTACTTCCTCTCCAACACCAACGCCGAGTCCGACGCGGACGTCGAGTCCAACACCGACGCCAACGCCAAGTCCGATGCCGAGTCCAACACCGACGCCGAGTCCAACACCGACGCCAACGTCGAGTCCAACACCGATGCCGAGTCCAACACCGACGCCGAGTCCAACACCGACGTCGAGTCCGACGCCAACGCCGAGTCCAACACTAACACCAAGTCCGACGCCGAGTCCGACAGAGGTGTCCATAGTAGGTCAGCAATCTGAGCTGCGAAAGTGCCCTTGCCCAACGCCGATGCTCGATCAGAAATCGAACAAGGAAAAGACCCGTGTGACTAAGACAACATTGAAACAACTGACAGGTCCCAATCAGGGGCTGCCAATAGATAATGATCTGAGCAGCTCTGTCATCAGTTCCACAACGCCAGTGGTTGTAACCAATGTGAATGTTGTCAACTTTGATCAAAATTTCAAGGTACTGCATTTTCAACAATATACTCTGCTGGATAATTCATGGGAAGTGTATGTCGGCAGTTTTGTAAGCATCAATCATGATGCTCTCTTTCTCTATGATCGTACGCTTGGAGAGGGTCGACTATTGGGTTTTAATGCCAATTTACATGTTTCACATTATCAGCCGATTCATAATCTCGATGCGAACTGGGAGGTTCATAGTGGGGATTTTATGGGGGCCAGGCGTTCTCAAGTGTTACTATACGATCCCAGCACAGGAGATGCCCAAATAGAGATTTTGAAGAGTGACCTGTCTGTATCGGATCAAAAGAGTTTCTCCGGTTGGGGTATAAACCAGGCGCTTTACGTTGGTCACTTTGGTACTCCGACATTGAATGTAATGCTCTATGATCCACAGGAAGTGCAGAGTACGTTTATTGCTTTTGATACCTCTCTCACGGTGAATCACCAGTTTACGGTACCAGGTTGGGACAATCGTTGGCAGATACTCATAGGTGCTTTTCTGGACCGTTCTCGCTGCTTAGCCCCGCATAATTGTTCAACGGGCGACGATATCCTGGTGTTGAATCGTCAGACGGGTCAGATGCAGCAATTTGTCTTTTCCTTTGGTACTCAATACCAGGTTGTCGACAACCGCTCGCAAGGCTACACACGAAATGAGGTAGCCACGATGCCAAGCTTAACCCCTGTTGATGCATCGAACTTCGGCTTGTTGTCTACACTCAGTACTACAATCAGGGATGAAGAGCTGTACTGAGAGCTTGCCGCTCGCTATCGATCGTCACAAAGTACTAGAGACATGGTACAATAGCGTCTATGCACAACATATTTTTAATTGGACTCTCTGGTAGTGGGAAGAGTACAGTCGGATGTATCCTGGCACAGCTGCTGGATAGACCTTTCTTTAATATTGATGAACTCATAGAGCAGGAGTGTGGTGAGAGTATCTCCACTCTTTTCGCTCGCTATGGTGAAGAGTATTTTCGCTTGTATGAAAGCCGTCTGCTCGCTCAGGTTGCTCAAACGGAGGAGAATGCCGTCATTGCGACCGGCGGAGGGAGCATCACTAAAGCCGAGAATCGTTCACTTATCCGCTCGCGTGGTGTCGTTGTATATCTATTGGTTGACCCGGAGACTGCGCTTGAGCGATTAAACCAGCAACACCTCGAAAAGCTGGCACAGCAGGAAGTCCCTGAGATTCGTCCCTTATTGGCTAGTCCCGATCCTCTGAAATCCTTGCAAGAACTGCTGCAAGATCGCTCCACATGGTATGAGGAAGCTCATTTCACTTGTTCAACTCGCAACAAATCTGCTGAACGAATTGCTCAGGAGATCATAGCGATGTTTATTAGTTCAGAAGAGCTTGTCGGAGATCCACCTATCCTTCATGTACGACGCATACATGTTGACGGGGGCTATAACGCTGTTGTCGATTGGGGTGGCATAGGCAGAATCGCACAGAACCTAAAGTTACTTGGCTTGCCCCCCAGAGTCTTTCTCGTTACAGATAGCAACATTCGCGGCCTCTATGCCTCCATGGTCAGTGGGACGCTGCAGAGTTATGGTTTCGAACCCTTGCTCTATACTGTGCCAGCCGGGGAAGCGAGTAAATCACAGGATCAGCTTTATGCACTCTATGATTGGTTCATAGAACAGCGTGCTGAACGCGGCGAAGCGATAATAGCGCTAGGTGGTGGTATGGTGGGCGACCTTGCTGGTTACGCGGCTGCTACGTACCTTCGAGGTGTTCCCTTGATACAGGTACCGACATCGTTGCTAGCCCAGGTCGATGCCGCTATCGGTGGTAAAACAGGCATCAACCATACCAGGGGGAAGAATCTCATTGGCGCATTTTATCATCCACGATTGGTACTGGTCGACCCTGCGGCCCTCTTAACGCTACCCGCCCGCGAACGGACAGAGGGGTGGGCAGAAGTTGTAAAGTATGGTATCATACTCGATACAAAATTGTTCGCTCAGCTTGAGGAATATGCTGAAACCTTACGAGAGTTTACCCATCCCCCGGCTTCGCTCCTTTGCCAGATTGTGACCCGTTGTATTGCTTTGAAAGCAGCGATAATAGAGGAGGATGAGCATGAACATGGGCGAAGGATTATTCTCAACTATGGTCATACCGTGGCGCATGCCCTGGAGAATGTTGTGGGTTATGGCGAATTATTGCATGGGGAAGCGGTATCGTTGGGCATGGTAGTGGCAGGTATGATTGCTCAGCAAGCAGGAATTTTCCCTGAAGCAGAGCTGATGCGTCAGAACAAACTGCTCAAAGCATTAGGGTTACCAATAACATATACCGGGTCAGTTTCAGTAAGAGATATTCTCTCTGCTATGCAAATGGATAAGAAGGTGACGGGTAAACAGGTGCGCTGGGTTATGCCTCGTCACCTAGGAGACGTTACTGTTACAGCAATGCCCGATGACCTAATTGAAAGCGTGATTACAGCATTCTTTACAGAAAAAAGGCCTTGACACGATGTTACATATACTGGTCGTAAATGGTCCAAATCTAAATACTTTGGGAACCCGCGAACCCGCTATTTACGGAGCAATGACATTGCCACAAATTTGCATGATGCTGCAAAAGCGAGGAGAGGCACTGGAAGCAACAGTAGATTGTTTTCAATCGAATCATGAAGGTGCCCTCATTGATTATCTCCAGGAACATGAAGGTAGTGCAGATGGAATTATCATCAATCCAGGCGCGCTAACACACTACTCTATTGCGTTGCGCGATGTTCTGGCGACAGTGAAATCTCCCATAATCGAGGTACACCTTAGTAATATTTATGCGCGAGAGCCATTTCGACACCAATCGTTGATTGCCGCGGTCTGTCGAGGACATATCGTCGGGCTGGGCTGGCGAGGATATCTCCTGGCTTTGGAGACACTGGTTGAGTTGGCCCGTGAGCAGGTCAAAGAAGGAAAAGAATGAGTCAAGAAGCAATAAGTCAACTACGTACGTGGATGACCGACCAAGGGCTAGACGCCTATATGGTGACGCAGCCACAGAATCGCTCCTACTTAAGTGGGTGGTTAAATGATGATGTAGAAGGTGCTGGACTTTTGCTGGTGGGACAACAGCAGCAGATATTGCTCACTAATCCGCTCTATAAAGAAGTTGCTGAGAACGAAGCGCAAGGGTGGCAGGTAACCATTCCTGCTTCCTACGAGTATTGGGCGTTGATTGTTACAACTGCCCAGGAGCACGGTTGGCAGAAGATTGGGTTCGAGTCAGAGGCGCTCACTTTTTCAGAGTACGAAAAGATTCGGGGCGCTGGCGCAGGTATATTTACGCTGCACCCTTTTGAAAATAGCTTTGTAGAAAAGCTACGCCTGGTAAAACAACAACATGAAATAGATCTCCTCAAACGCGCTATTGCCATCACGGATGAGACATTTACGCATATTTGTAGCTGGATTCAACCTGGCATGACGGAAAAGGAGATATCGTGGGAGATTCTGCGCTATATGATATCACAGGGTGCAGATAGTCAATCATTTGAATCAATTGTTGCTTCTGGTCCGCATGGCTCAATGCCACATGCACATCCCAGTGAACGGCGTATTCAACGGGGAGAACTGATTACCATCGACATGGGCGCTCGTTATAAAGGTTATTGCGCTGATATGACGCGTACTATTTGCCTTGGCGAGCCGAGTGAGCCGCGTATGCAAGAAGTATACGATGCTGTCCTCAATGCGATGAAGACTTGTGAGGCTGGCCTCTATGCGGGAATAGCTGGAAGAGCTGCCGACGCTTTAGCACGCAATGCATTGAATGTTGCTGGCCAGGCAGAATATTATATTCATAGTACTGGGCATGGTGTTGGGTTACAAACTCACGAAGGGCCCAACCTCTCCGCTCGTGCGCCAGATGATATGATTTTACCTGCAGGAACTGTAGTTACCGTCGAACCAGGGGTCTATATTCCTGGCTGGAGCGGTGTGCGGATCGAAGACTGTGTCCTGATAAAAGAAAACGGTGTCGAAGTCTTAACCCAATCACCGACTGAACTGGTATTACAGCGCTAAAGCTATGGGCACATTCGTCGCGCTAACCTATAAGGAGCTATATATGATATCGACAGGTGAACTGAAGAAGGGTGTAACCATAGAATTTGAGGGGCAACTCTGCAGCGTGCTTGAATGGCAACACGTCAAAATGGGGCGTGGCGGCGCTATAGTACGCATGAAACTGCGTAACCTGCGCTCCGGTTCCACTTTTGACCGGACGTGCGATGCAGGTGAAAAATTTAAACGTCTCTATCTCGATCGTAGTACGGTGACCTACCAGTATCAGGATGGCGACCAATATCATTTCATGGATATAAGCACATATGATGATGTCGTTCTCACTGGGGAACAGCTTGGCGACGCGAAAAACTTTCTGGTTGACAACCTGGAACTCGATCTCATCACGTATGAGGAAGAGCCAATTTCGGTTGAGCCACCTGAAAAGGTCGTCCTGCAGGTGACCTATACCGAGCCGGGCTTCAAAGGTGATACCGCTACGGGTGGGACAAAGCCTGCCACTACAGAAACCGGGTTTGTTGTACAAGTACCACTTTTCGTTTCAAATGGGGATTTAATACGTGTCAATACGACGTCGGGAGCATACGTAGAACGAGCGTAAGAGCGTGATCAGGAGTGAGTAGTATGGACGGAAAACAGGGTACCCACCGAGCAGGACGCCAGGTGTCACCCTCCATTGCGGAGCATAATAAAGTTCCGCTTGCCAATGAACCGAGCGAATCTGCAAGTGAGATCAGTTTAGATCTGTTGCAGCGCCTGGTACACTTACTCGACCGTAGTGACGTTTCCGAACTGGAGCTCAAGCGCCCTGAAGAAGGGACATACCTTGTGTTGCGCAAGGCAAAGTCTTCTGCTAGCAATGGACAACTGGAAGCGACTGCCCTCAATTCACAGGTCCATGTAGCGCCACCGGATACACGATTGACTGATTCTTCTGCTGTAGCAGTGGAGACGAAGCGCTCCATTTCCTCTCACCTGGTGGGGATATTTCACGCGTGGGCCAAACCCAGGGGAGGAACATTGGTAGCCGTAGGCGATCGTGTAAAGGTGGGACAACTCGTGGCGACCATTGAGTCGCTGAATGTCATCAATGATGTAGAGACATCTTTTGCTGGCCGAGTTGTTGAGATTCTGGTGCAGGAAGGACAGCCAGTGGAATACGGCCAGAAGCTTATGGTTATTGATAGCTCCTCCGAGGGAGAGAGGACCTGATGCACTATTTTAATGGTCTAGCGGTGTTAAGCGTCACGCAATTGTCCCGGTATCTCAAAGAACTGTTGGAAGTGGATGAAGTTTTGCAGAATATTTGGGTTCAGGGTGAAATCTCAGATTGCAAAACCTACTCGTCTGGTCATTGTTATTTCACTCTTAAAGATGCCGAAGCACAGTTGAGATGCGTCTACTTTAAAAACGCTCGTTTGCGTTCAGAGGCGCCCGACCTTCGCGATGGAATGGCTATTGCCGCCAGCGGGCATATTTCATATTATGAGCGTGATGGCAAACTTCAGCTGTACGTTGAATGTGTGGAATTGGTAGGAGAGGGGGCACTTTTCCTCCGCTTTGAGCAACTCAAGGCGCGCCTGGCTGCAGAAGGCCTTTTTGATGAGAGTCGCAAGCGACCTTTGCCAGAACAACCTGCTGTGGTTGGCATTGTTACTTCATCCCAAGCGGCAGCACTGCGCGATATGTTACGCGTCCTGCGCACGCGATATCCATTAGCAGAAGTGCTGCTGGCTCCAACGCTGGTGCAGGGGAGTGAAGCTCCGGCCTCCATCGCAGCTGCCCTTGACCTTCTCAATGAATATGGTGAGGCAGATGTCATCATCATTGGACGAGGCGGTGGCTCCATTGAAGAGTTATGGGCCTTCAACGAAGAGATTGTAGCACGCGCGATCGCTCGTTCTCGTATTCCTGTCATTAGCGGTGTTGGTCACGAAACTGATTTCACCATTGCCGACTTTGTCGCGGACTATCGTGCATCTACTCCAACTGCTGCCGCCACTGCAGCGGTACCCGACATTGCGGATTGGCAAAGTGATATCCAGGCAAAACAATTTGAACTGACTGAATTGATGGAAGAATGTCTCGGGGATATGGCCGAGAAAGTGGAGCGTACACAGCGCGACCTGCAACGAGCCAATCCAAGCGATCTATTGGATAGACGCCGCCAACAACTTGACGACACCGCTGTGCTATTACAAACGTGCTTAGAGCATATCCTCTCGTTGCGTGTTGAACGCTTGAGCGGTATGGCCCTGCGCTTGCATGCCCTCAGTCCCTTGATTACTATTGCTCGTGGCTATGCTGTAGTGCGTAGAAATAGCGACTCGGCTCTCGTTACCAGTACTCAGCAAGTGCAACCAGGAGATGCGTTGGCGATCCAGGTAACTGATGGAAGTATCCCTGTTGAAGTACGTAGAACTTGAAGGACGAACGAACGTCAACTACCCCCGCCTAAAGGCTAGGGGGCTTGCATCTAAGGAGCATCACCTTGACACCATCAGGAGCACTACCGCCGTGCATCCCTACCAGATTTGCAACTGGAGGCCGGTTGACTCAACGAGTGGAGCTACGCGACCCGTTCCATCTTTGGACGCATCCACTATTCCCCTGGCTGGTTTGCAGCCTATGCGCCTGGTGTTGCCACCTGAAAAGATGGACTCGTATTCATACGATGTCTTCAGTCTAGCAGATGCGTCTAGACTTTCAGTGAGTAATCAGACTTTGGTTACTCACACGTTGAGTAGTGCTGCTGCGGCAGTCATTCTTTCCTCCCCTGCTTGAAAGACAGGGGTTTCCAGAATGGAGCCTTCATGAAGAGGAGTATCCGAAAAGGCAGAGCGCTGACTCTCCTCATGATTGTATGGATGGTGAAGTATGGAATCATTGACTTTTGAAGAAGCCTATACACAACTCGAAACTGCTGTAACTGCTTTGCAAGATGGACAAATGCCACTTGAACGCGCCTTGCAATATTACGAAGAAGGCATGAAACTGGCACAATACTGCAATGTATTGCTCCAGAAGGCAGAATTGCGAGTGCACCAACTCAGCGTTGATAACCAGGGCGAGATAGTATTGCAGTCCCTGGATTTGCCATAGAGGAGATAAAATAGAACAGACGATGGGTACTTCTCTGCTTGATAATCGCATCCTGATAGCGGCTTTTTTGGCATGGGCAGTTGCACAGGTTGGTAAAACCATCTATGAGCTTATTCGGCAACGAAAACTCATTTTTAACCAATTGGTCTCATCAGGAGGAATGCCAAGTTCACATTCCGCGCTCGTGACGGGGCTTGCCACCGCGACTGGACGTGTCTCTGGGCTTAGTTCAGCAGCCTTTGCTATAGCTGTTGTCCTGGCGGCTATTGTGATGTATGATGCCGCCGGAGTGCGCCGGGCGGTAAGTATTCAGGCGCGTATTCTCAATCAAATGATTGACGAAGCGTTTCAGGGGCAGCCTTTTGCTGAAAAGCGCCTGCGTGAATTGATTGGGCATACTCCTGTCCAGGTGATAGTAGGCGGTCTTCTGGGTATTCTGATTGGGCTATTGGCAACTATCTAGAAACTGATTGCCGGGCAAACCTGTGAGTTGATTTTTTGCCCTCATAGAAGGTATTCTCTCAACAGGAGGTGAGATATGTTTTGTTCACAATGCGGCTCCCATGTTGAAGAGGGCTTTCGTTTCTGCCAGCAGTGCGGGGCGCCACTTCAAACATCTGAGAAGGTAGCGCAACAACCGGCAAACCCTGGTGCATCTGGCTCGCCGAAAGCTCCTCGTCGTTCAAGTAAACCGCAAGACCCGTATCAACCGCAGATCACCCAGCTTAAGCTGCAACTGAGACAGTTGAAGTTGGAACTCAAACAGATAACCACCAGGATGTCTAGCACACGATCACGATACAATGAGTCGTCGGCCTTTGTTCCGGGTGGTCTTCTCCGAAGGGGATATAAGATGTTTGAGGACATGAATCTGCTGGGACCTCAGCAGCAGAAGCAACAACTGCAACAGCAGATTATGCAGCTCGAGCAGGAGTTGCTCACCCTACAAGAGCAACAGGCACAATGGAAGACGCAGCAATAGGTGTTCAGTGAACTGCGTCACGGAAGAACCCTATTTTTTTAACCTTCGTACAGATGAACAGCGGCGTCGAACTCGAACGCGCGGGCCACAGGAAGGAAGGAAGGAAGGAAGCAGGTAGGGGACTACTCTGTTGTTGACATTATGAGGTATAATGTCGCACAAGGTAATACTTCTTGCCTGCTTCTTGCCATTGTCACGTAGTTTAACTTACCGACTGTTTTAAGGAGGTGCGCATCCGACTACGGAACCGACTAGAATACGCGAAATTTCCACAATCCCCCGCTACACACGTTCGCTTATCGTTTGGTTAATTACAGATGCAGCTTTTTCCATTGTTCTTGCGCATCGACGCATCAAATACGTCACTTGCCATAGTGACGTGAAGGAGGCTACATTTCATGGCATCATCGAGTATCCGCGAAGTTACAACCTCGGCGACTTTGGAGGAAAAAAAGAAACTCCGCAAAGAATTCAATTATTTCGACATGATCTTTTATACTGTCGCCGCAATTATTGGTATCGATACGCTCGGGGCTGTTTCTTCTAGCGGTGGACAGGCTCTCACCTGGCTCCTTATTTCCGCTGTCACGTTTCTGCTGCCTTACGGTTTGCTCACCTCCGAAATTGGTAGTACCTTTACTCAGGAAGGTGGCGTCTACGAGTGGTGCAAGCTAGCTGGCGGACGCATATTTGCATCCTTTGCCGCCATGCTCTACTGGATTTCCAATCCTTTATGGGTCGGCGGAACGTTGTCCGTTACTGCTATCGCGGCCATCAAAATCTTCTGGTTTGGCAGTTCTTCTTATAAATTTGGCGGGAACAATGTGACCGACGCCATCGTTGAGATGGTAATTGCCCTACTATTCATCTGGGGAACCACGTGGTGCGCGATCATGTCCCTGCGCTTCGGTAAACTGCTTTCCGTTTACGGCTCTTTTGTAAAACTGGCTCTTCTGGGCGTTTTCCTTTTGCTGACAGCGGCTTTCGTCTTTAGCGGTCACGCGTCCGGCCAACACCTTGGCGCTGGTGACCTGGTACCGCATGACTGGGGACTGATCGTTAGCGCTATTCTGCCAGTGCTGATCTTTAACTGGGTGGGTTTTGAACTGCAAAATGGCGCGGGCGAAGAGATGGAGAACCCGCAGCGTGATGTGCCGCGTTCTCTCATACGTGCAGGTCTCACAGCAGTACTTGCCTATGGAATTGTTATCGCCGTGATCCTCTTTGCCCTCACAAAGAGTCAACTTTCAAATGCCACTGGTTTCCTTAGTGCATTCCAGGTCGTTTCCGGCGTACTTCCGGGTCCGGTAGCAACAGGTCTGGGCTGGATTGTTGCGCTAGGCGTGGTTATCGCGCTCGCCTCCAGTGGTGGCACATGGATCATCGGTGCAGACCGCACATACGCAATTGCCGCGCTCGATCGTACCGCTCCTCACATCCTGGGCCGCTTTAGTGGCAGGTATGGCACACCTATCGCCGTCAATACCATGTCTGGTATAGTGGCAACGCTGGCGATGTTTGCCGCGATTATCGTCAACGCTTTCGGCACTGGGAGTATTGCCGTCCTTTTCCAACTGGTACTTGGATTTGTAATCTCAACGACAACGCTCTCGTACCTGTTCATCTTTCCAGCGTATCTGATCCTGCGTTACAAATATCCTGATATCCGTCGACCGTACACGGTTCCCGGAGGGATGGTTGGGGCATGGATTGTAACGCTATTGCCGCTGGCCTACGCCGCTATCGCAAGCTACTTCATCCTCTGGCCAACCGATGCCAATGTCAGTAGTGTAGGTCGAGTAACCTATGAATTGACACAGTTTGTTCCACTTGGCATCATTGCCTTGCTTACCGTTGTCTTTTACGTTTGGGGACAGAATGAATCAAGTAACCAGGATGTCTTTGTTGATATCGCGTCTGGCAGCGAATTGAGTGCTGGTGCTGGCGAGTAATCGCTAGCGCTACCTGGACGCTCACTCAGACCTTGTGATATGCTTGTCAAAAGATCAACCAAATAAACAAGCATATCACAAGGATTTTTTATGCCTTCCAGATCCAGGAGACCGCTCGCTTTACTCTCTACTCTTGGGACTCTTGCTGCTGCTGGAGGAGCGGCTGCTTTGGCGGTACAACTCTATCGCCGCCCTGTCGAGACGGCAGTTTTTGTATCGCGCGTCGCTTTGCTGCTGGCAGGCGTGCGCGAGGAAACGTGTGATATTGGGAATTTCCCTATCCATTACTACTGCGCAGGCCGACGTGGCACTCCCATCATACTGATCCATGGCATTGGTAACTCTGCTGAAGTCTGGTCGTCTCTGCTATTGCGTTTGAGCAAAGAATACCTGGTCTACGCCCCCGATTTGCCGGGTTTTGGCAGAACACCGGTAGCGTCAGAGGGATTTACTATTGCTACCCATGTTCTGTACTTGAAACGTTTTCTTGACTTGCTGGGTTATCCACAGGTGACGCTGGTAGGCAATTCGCTGGGAGGCTGGATTGCAACGCGTTTTGCTCTAGCGTACCCTGAACGTGTACATCATCTTTACTTGCTCAACAGCGCTGGACTGCACCGTGAGCAAATGAATTCTCCCTACGCGGTAGATAGGGTAGCGGCACAACGTTCTGCGAATAACATGCTAGGATATTCATTACCGCTTCCAGGCTTTATCCTCGATGCCATGGTGCGTATCTCGCAAATGCCGGCCTATGCCAGGTTCATCACGCATTACGACTCTCAAGAGGAATTAGATAGCGTGCTGTCTCAGGTACAAACGCCAACGACAATCATTTGGGGGGAAAAGGATAAGATTTTTCCTATTACTTGTGCTTATGATTTGCATGCAGGTATAACTAGCTCTGAACTCGTTCTCCTGCGCGGTATCGGGCATTTGCCACAGCTGCAGGCGAGTTCAAAAGTGGCAGATATCGTAATGAGAGATCATGCGCTACGAGAGGAGCGGTATTAATCAGCAGATCGTTCAATCGTTTCAAATTACGGTACAATCTATACTACAAGCGCCACGCAAGCACCGGGCAAGGTTACGCAACTTGCCAAGGGGTAAGTTCAATCTGTCCAGTGCATGCTGTCCCTTCTTCATTGGCTGTCGCTGGCAGGTCAGGTGAAGAGTTCGAAATTGTTATCCGCGTCAGCATGAAATCTAGGAGGTTTTGTTTGATGAAAGTACTGGTGACTGGCTTCGAGCCATTTGGACCCTGGCAACGTAATCCCAGCGGGGAAACAGCGCGGCACCTTGATGGAGCTACGATTGTCGACGCTGAAATCACGGGTATTGTATTGCCGGTATCGTTCCAACGCGCTGCGGCCCCGCTGATTGCCGCCATTGATGAACTACACCCGGATGTCGTTCTCAACCTTGGTCAAGGTGGAGCAATGGGTGTTCGAGTCGAGCGCAATGCGGTCAATCGTTGTAGCGCACCAGAAGGAGGTGATAACGATAAATATGAACCACAAGGCGAAGCAATAGTTAGTGGTGGTCCCGAGATCTATCAATCAACTCTGCCTGTGACGGAAATTGTGGAGTTGCTTAACAACGTCAAGTTCAATGCTGCTCCTTCAGACTCTGCGGGCGAATTTCTCTGCAATTACGTGATGTACACGACACTTCATCATATTGCCACACATCAACTTCCTACGCGAGCTGGTCTGATCCATGCTTCTCCATTGCGAGAAGAGGTGCCCGATCTCACCAATGGCAAGGGCATGCGCCTCAAAAAATGGATAGATTTCGCCGAGTCTGTACTGTATTTGTTACGCACCTCGATAATGGTCTAAAGAATTGACAATGGACGATCACGAGGCGTCTATTGTACTTTAGGGCGCTCTATTTGCAAATGCCAGTGCCTATGGTTTGGATAAACTGAATAGGCACTGGCTCGTGTGCAACATATATCTAGAGTCGTTCCGGGTGTTTCTTACGCCAATAGCGCATAAAGCCCTGTACGGTCATGGCATAATTCGATGCGATCTCGTATCTCTGCAGCGCGTGAGAGTCGCGTGCAATCCTTTGGAGTTCGGGCTGGGTCTTCTCAATGAGTGACGCAATGATCTCAGCCTCGTCCTTGCCTTTGCGCATGGCTTCCAGGACAAAATCTCCCCACGCGGTGAGCTTTTCGCGCAGTCGGCCAAAATGTTGCGAGATATTCTTGACTGCGCCAAAGTGTCCAAGGTAAAGAATATCGGGGCGCAAGCTGTGTATCAGACTAATGCTGTCCGACCATGCTTCAAGATCAAGGTCAGGAGGGGGAGTAGGTGGCTTTACATAATCGACGCCAGGGAGTTTCACACCTGCCACGTCACCTGCAAACAACTCGCCGGAATGTGCATCGAAAAAGATAACATGATGTACGGCATGTCCAGGCGTATAATGTACTTCAAGCCGACGGCCCGCTACTTTGAGGATATCTCCTCCTTCGATGGTATGAAGCCGACTTTCGGGCGTTGATTCGATCTCTCCCCAGAGCATGTGCATGCTCTCTCCGTAGATGCGCGATGCACTGGCGATTACCTTTGAGGTATCACTGAGATGAGGAGCGCCTTTGCTGTGCACGTACACCTGCGCCTTTGGTAGTTGCCGTACCAGCGAGCCTGTTGCTCCAGCGTGATCCAGGTGAACGTGGGTTGTCAGGATATGCGTCACATCTTGTGGGTCAAAACCGGCTGCGCGAATTGATGCCAGTAACAGCTCGAGCATACTGCCTGGACCAGGATCGATAATAGCGAGTTCGTTCTCCCCAGCAAGGAGATATGAGCCGATAATCTCGTCTTCGCCGAGGAATGGCAGAGAAACCTGCCATGCCCCGGAACTAATTTGTGTAATCTTTGCCAAGGAGAGTTCTCCCTCTATTTTTTAGCCGAGATGGCTTTTGCCTGAGTGAAGAGCAGGAGATAATCTCTGCCGCCCGCTTTAGAGTCAGTACCAGACATATTGAAACCACCGAAGGGGTGGACGCCGACGAATGCACCGGTACATTTACGATTGAAGTACAGATTCCCCACGTGGTACTCCTCTTTTGCTCGTTCAATGCGTTGCGTATCCTGTGAGTAGAGCGATCCTGTCAGTCCATACTCGGTGCCGTTAGCAATCTGCATGGCATCATCAAAGTCTTTTGCTTTTATTACAGCCAGCACTGGTCCAAAAATCTCTTCCTGGGCAATGCGTGCATGTGGGTCTACATCCGCAATCACTGTTGGCTCAATGAAGTAGCCCGGGCTATGATGTCCCCCACCGACCACCAGACGGCCCTCACCTTTGCCAATCTCGATATACTCGGTAATCTTCTGCATGGCATTCTCATCGACAACCGGTCCGATGAGTGTCTCTGGCTCGGTGACTTCACCCATCGTCAATTGCTTCGTTTTCTCGGCAACCTTTTGCAAGACCTGGTCATAGACTTTGTCAACAATGATGGCGCGCGAGCCTGCAGAGCATTTCTGCCCCTGGAAGCCAAAAGCGGAAGCAACAATACCCGAGGCAGCTGCGTCGAGGTCGGCCGTTTCGTCCACGACGACAGCATCTTTCCCACCCATTTCCAGGATGGTGCGTTTCAGCCAGCGCTGTCCCCTGTGTGGCTTCGCTGCCAACTCATTGATGCGCAAACCCACATCACGCGAACCTGTAAAGGCGATAAAACGCACCTGGAGATTTTCAATCAAGGCATCGCCGATGGTTGATCCAGAGCCAGTCAGGAAGTTGACCACGCCCGCGGGCAACCCTACCTCTTCCAGTACGCTCATGAACTGCGCGGCGATAGCTGGTGATGTACTGGCGGGTTTGAGTACGGCCGTGTTGCCAGTTACAAAGGCTGCGCTGGTCATACCAGCCATGATGGCGCAGGGGAAATTCCAGGGGGGAATGACCGCGCCCACACCGAGGGGAATGTAGATAAGCTCGTTATCTTCTCCCTCGATAGGTGTAAGGGGTTGTCCCTTCGCCAGGCGTATCATCTCGTGTGCATAAAATTCCATGAAGTCGATAGCTTCCGCCGTATCGCCATCGGCCTCGGCCCAGCTCTTGCCGACTTCGTAGATCATCCAGGCATTAAAATGAAAACGGCGCTGGCGCATCAGATCAGCAGCGGCGAAGAGATACCTCGCGCGCTCTTCAGCCGAAACGCGTTTCCAGCTTTCGAAAGCGTCCGCCGCGGCCTGCACCGCCTGGTTGGCCTGTTCAATGGTGGCTCGTGAAAAATAGCCAATTACCTGGTCGGGATGCGAAGGATTGACAGAGGCGAAGGTGTCCTTGTTCGTGATCTTCTTGCCTCCGATAATAAGCGGGTATGTGCGTCCAAGCTCACTCTTGACCTGCACCAGGGCTTCTATCTGAGCCTTGCGGTTCTCTTCTTTGCTAAAGTCGATGAAAGGTTGGTTCTTAAATGGCGTCTGAGCGCGTGTTACCGCACTTTCGATGGTGTTTTTCATCAAATACACTCCTTGAAAACACTTCGTTGTGTGGGACGGTTTCTTTCCTTCATTGTATCTCATGAGGGAGGGGTATGGTAAGGGTGTTCAAATAAACCTCATAGTATGGTATGGATTCAGGTGTCCTCGTGAATTTGGAGCAAATACCGCTGAATTTAAGCGATAAATTTTTTGAAAGATGACAGAAGATGTCATGATGACAAGGTATACTGCTTATAGCGAGTTTGATACAGGTTAGTCCGAGAGGAGGTTGCTATGCAGTATGGTCTTTCTCTCCCGAATGGAGGGGTGTGCGGGGATGCACGGGTGCTGGCCGAGTTGGGGTGTCTGGCGGAGGAAGTGGGATGGGATGGGGTGTTTGTCGAGGATTATATTGTGCATCAGAGCGATGGGGCGGTGCCAACCTGCGATCCATGGATCGCACTGGCGGCGATGGCTGTTGGCACGAAGCAGATCCGGTTGGGCACATCGGTGACGCCGCTGAACAGACGACGACCGTGGAAGGTGGCCCGCGAGGCGGTGGCCCTGGATCAATTATCGAACGGGCGCTTTACTCTGGGTGTCGGCTCAGGTGATGCAGGTGAGGCAGGCTTCAGCCGGGTCAATGAAGTGAGGGATGCGAAAGAGCGAGCGAAGATACTGGATGAGGCGCTTGATATCATCCTGGGGCTGTGGAGCGGGGAACCATTCAGTTACCAGGGGCACTATTTTCAGGTGCATGAGATGACATTTTTACCGACGCCGGTGCAACAACCGCGCATTCCGATCCTGGTAGGTGGCGGCTGGCCGTTAAAAGGACCCTCGCTCCGGGCGGCGCGTTATGATGGATGCTGTCTTTACAAGCAGCATGAGCCGGGAGATGCCAGTGATTGGACGCCTGATGAGGTGCGGGCACTCAAGACGTTCATGGAGAGCCATAGAAGCGAACAGCCTACAGCAAAGCCATACGAGATAAAGTTGGGAGGACGGAGCCGCTCTGAAGATTGGGAGCAGGATCGCGCCTTGATGAAGTCGTTGGCCGAGGCGGGAGTCACCTGGTGGGTGGAGTATGTGCCTGCTGGCGAGTTAGAAGCAATGCGCGAGAGCGTGAAGCGCGGACCATTACGGATTGATTAGCTTGCTGCAGCACAAAAGCTCTCCATCTTCCAGGTCTTTGCAGCTGCAGTCATTGGAGGTATCTCCCTTGATGGCGGTCGCGGGCGGATGGTTGGTACCCTCACCGGTGTCATTTTGCTGGCACTGGTCTTCCTGGCGCGAGGTCAGGTCGCCTTTATCGAGAACTTGGAGGTCTTGCGCGCTTTGATTGTCAAGGTGAGCACTGCTCACACGGCGGAAGAGGCGCAACAGCATTTGCTAGAAGTTGGCAAAGAGGCAACAGGCCAATAATGTGGCAAGACTCTGATGCTCGTCCCTACCTGGCAACAGAATGCCGCTCAAGGTTGTGTGCGTGTAGTTCATAGTGCCAGATAGGAATCTCCCGCCACTCCCAGGGCGTGTTTACAATTTTCTCAAGCGAAGCGTTGCCACACCAGTACTCAAGCGCGTACCTGGTGGCGCGATGCCCGATGACCACAATCGTTTTGCCATCATACTCATGCAAGGCATCACGCAAGAAAGTGCCCACGCGTTGGGCAACCATACGCAGGCTCTCCCCGTGTGGGAACGGCTCAGTAATGCGCCGCGAGAATTCTTTCTCTACCTGAGCAATTGGATATTGCGTCATGTCACCATAATCGTACTCACGGAGCCGAGCATCTGGCACAAGAGGCAGGTCACGCCCTGAAAAGGCGATCTGAGCGGTGGTAGTTGCGCGCTGGAGATCAGAGTAGAAGATCGCATCCAGCGCTTCTGTCGTATAGTGTTGCCCAAGCTCCCGCGCCTGTTGCCGACCAGGCTCGGAGAGCAGCACGTCTGCGTGGCCGGAGGCGCGTCCTGCCTCGTTATCGAGGCTGGTCATATGGGGGGAATAGAAAAGAGTCAACATATCTTCTCTCCTGTTTTTTTGCATTGTCGAAGTTGTGTTTCTCGAAACGTAGGGGCGCCATTCATTGGCGCTTGTGGGATCGGTCGGCTCCCCAGGCGGGTGCCAATGAATGGCGCCCCTACGTGTATCTTAAAAATTAGACACTTTTGCCGCGGTGCCTGTGAAGTCACCGCTCAGGCTTCTGACAGTGGCTGGCTGGGATGGATCGATGGCGAAGACGACCGAGTCGCGGGTCGGAACGCGATCATTGGGGGACGTACCATAGGTCACCGGAGGCAACAGGCCGCCAAGGTCAACGTTTTTCAAGGACTCGAAGGCCGTGAGGAGGCCAGCACGAGTGATGTCGTTGTTCTCGATGGCTTTTTTCAGAATGGCGTAGGTGATCTTCGACTCGGTATAGCCGAATTCAAAGAAGCTATCTGGCTTTTGATCTGGTGCATACTTGGAAACGTCATCCAGCATCTGTTTCATACCTGGCTGGCTAGTATCGCCCCAGGATGCGCCCTGACCGACAACCCACGCCTTGGACAGCAATGGAACGAGGGCGGGTACGCCAAGCAACAGGGGTGAGTAGGCAGGACTCTGGAGTATCCATTGTGGGTCGTAGCCCAGAGCATGACCTGTGGCGATGATTTTTGCGGTGACAGTTGGCAAGGTTGTCAGGAAGACGTACTTTGCACCTGCGGATTTCATCTGTGAGACCTGTGCTGTGAAATCCGTGTCCGTCGGCGCATATGTCGCCTTCCCTACATCTTTTAGCTGATAGGCGCTGACAGCTTCTTGATAGCCGGTCAGACCATCCTGGCCATAATCATCATTCTGGTAGATGATGCCGGTAGCGGGACTTTTGACGCCCAGCTTGTTGACGATGTAGTCAAAGGCGTTTTCAACCTGCAAGCGATAGGGCGTACCTACCAGGATGAGATATTTCTCGCGCGCCAACGCAGAGGACAGGGTGGCAGCTGACACCAGCATATGGTCTGTAGCGGCGAGGTTTTTGATCGCGAATGTTGTGGGTGTCCCAAGGCTATCGGCGATCATCAAGACTTGAGTATGAATCTGGTTGTATTGCTCAACCTGGATCTGCGGGTTGTACTGCGAGTCCTTTTCGATGAATTTTACTTTGTATCCATTGATGCCACCGTGATCGTTGATGGACTTGAAGAAGACTTCTACGCCGCGCGCCAGAGGCTTCCCTACGGGATCTGCGACTGGCCCAGAGTAGGGTGATAAAATGCCGAGCGTGATAGTTTTGCTTGCAACATCGACACCTACATCAGCTTTGATGCCGTTCGAGCTTCCGTTTGAACTACTGCTGGCACAGCCGGATAGGGCCAACAGGACGATGGTTAGACTAAGCATGCACGAATAAAATGCCTTTTTGATCGCCATGTCTTTCACCTCTTCATGATGGACTCAAGATCATACCAGTTAGGAGCCAAACCCAGTCAAACAGATGAGCCTGGCGGTGTTTGGCCTTGTTGGTCTATCGACCAACGATGGACGACAAGAAGCTATGGGCTTTTACTTTGCGGGAGTGACGAGCTATCAACATCAAGCTGTGTGTCAGGGTCGGGCGTTGATAGATCAGTCACCACTGCTGGTTCACCTCCTACTCTATGTGAGTTGAATTTCCGCGTGAATGCCTGGCTTCTGCGCACCAGCCCTATTACCCCTCCAGGTTCAAAGAGCAAGAATGCAAGAATCAGAAGGCCATAGATGAGGGCATTCAGGTCACCACTTGAAAGGCTATTTGAACTGCTGCTCGGTGGCAGCAGAGAGAACTGATCGATCAGGCGAGGAAGCGCGAAGACGAAGGCTGCTCCCAGGAGCGAACCCCATACGCTGGCAAGACCACCAACGATGATGGCGGCGACAAATTGAATGGAGAGCGCGAGGTCCCAGTAATTGGGGACGACGTAGCGGATGTACGAGGCAAGCAATGCGCCTGCAATGCCAGCGAGGAACGACGATAGGATGAATGCACCCATCTTGACTTCAAAAAGATTAACTCCCATAATCGCCGCGCCTTCTTCGTTATCGCGCACGGCCTGGAAAGCCCGTCCAGCACGCGAGCGCATCACGTTGCCAACAAAGAGCGCTGATAGGACCAGGATGGGCAGAATGAGCAGGAAATACTGCTGGCCTGAAGTGAGCGCGAAGCCAAAGAAGTTGTTTTGTTGGGCAAACGAGAAATCGCCAAAGGTCGGCACGGGGAAGGTGCGTCCCTGCGGGCCACCGGTCAGGCCACTGGCATTCGAGAAGAGGTAATGTCCAATAAAGACCAGCGACAGTGTCACGATGCCAAGGTAGAAGCCCTTCAGGCGCAAGGCCGTTGGACCAATGAGGGCGCCAGCCAGTGCAGCAATGATACCGGCGGCGGGAAGCCAGATAAAGACAGAGAGGCCGAGGCCAAGTGGATCACCTGCACTTGAGGGAGGGTCGCCGCCGAGGAAGGCAGCTGTGTAGGCCCCAATGGCCATAAAAAAAGTGATACCTAGCGAGATCTGGCCTGTGTAGCCCGACAGGACGTTCAGGGACAACACGGCAATAGCCTCGATCAAGGTGTAGTTGACGATCGTCAGCCAGTTTTCGCTGGCGGTCACAAAGAAGGCGACCACAATGATCAGGCCGATGCCCAGGGAGATCCAGCGTGAAGGGCTGCCAAGCAATGGGGGTGGCTCGGCGCTCAGTTGGGAAAGGGCGCTGTTTTCGCTGGTGGTAGGAGATGCACTCATACTCGTTCCACCTTTCGCGTGCCAAAGATGCCATAAGGACGAATGAGCAGGACAAGAATCATGATCAGATAGGGGGTGATCTCATGAAACCCTGCGCCCAGGAAGCTCGCGAAGTGGCTTTCATAGCCCGCGGTCAATACTTCGGCCAGTCCGATGATGATGCCGCCTACTACTGCTCCGCTCAAAGAATCTATACCTCCCAGGATGATGGCGGGAAAGGCGATGAGCGCGGTGCTGCCGAGCGTGGGATCAATGGCAACCGACTTGGTAGCAAGAAAGACGCCGCCAATGGTGGCGATAGCAGCAGAAATGCCCCAGGCAAGCGCGTAGACGGTGCGGACGTTGATGCCCATGGCGAGCGCTGCCTCCTGGTCAAGTGCTGTGGCACGCATGGCCAACCCATACCTGGTTGAACGGAAAAAGTAAAAGAGCGCGGCGCACAGCAGCACCGTGACGATGATGGTCCATATATCGCTGGTACCAAAATGAACACCGCCCAGATTATAGCCGCTGGTGATCTCAAAAGGCGTGCCAGGAGATCTGGGATTCGAGCCCCAGCGCGCGCTAACGGTGGTGCGTAACACAATATCCAGGCCGATGGTAATCATGAGAATGGAGAAGACTGGGCGGCCTATCATGTATCTGAGGACGAAACGCTCAAAGAGTAACCCAATTGCCACGGTGACGATGATAGCAAGCAGGAGCGCGAGAAAGAAGCCGAGATGCCACTCAAGTACTCCCGCTGAAATGGTGTATGCTCCAACGAGGAGCAGCTCTCCCTGGGCGAAGTTAATGACGCCGCTGGCTTTGAAGATGATAGAAAAACCAAGGCCAATGAGCGCGTAGATGCAGCCCACTGCTATTCCCGCGAAGACGAGTTGAATGAAATAGGCCATGCTACCTCCTGCTTTTTAATATGTGACAGGTTAGCCACTCTACCGATTGGAGGCTGCACCAAAAACCAGGAGGGCACTGTTTTCAGAATGACCGCAAGGGTCAACCCTACTATATACGTGAATGCCTTCTTCAACTGCTCACCAATCCTTCAAAAAGTGCTATCTGCTGTCGTCGGCGGGAATGAATGCGTCTTCTTGCTGCTTACTTCCGAAATCTTCGCCGAGATAGGCTTTGATAACGTCAGGGTTGGCCTGTACCTGGGCTGGCGTCCCCTGTGCAATCACGCGCCCGAAATCGAGCACAAGGACATGGTCGGCGATGCCCATGACCAGTGCCATATCGTGTTCGACCAGGATGTGGGTGACGCCGAGCTGTTCTTTGGTGTCCAGGATGACTGATGCAATATCCTCTGTTTCTTCAACGCTCATGCCAGCACTCGGCTCGTCCAGCAAGAGCAGCTTCGGTTCAAGCGCTAGCGCTCGGGCGAGGTCGGCACGCTTCTGCAAACCATAGGGCAAGCTTCTCAAAGGAGTGTTACGCAAGCGTTCCAACCCCAACAGCTTTAGCAAGTGCAGGCAATAGGCGCGGTTTTTCTGCTCTTCGTTGCGCGTCATACCCAGGTAGATGCCACCAAGCAGAATGCCACTACGCATGCGCGTATGACGGCCAAGCAGCAGGTAATCGAGCACGGTAGTGTTAGGGAACTGCCCTAGATTCTGGAAGGTGCGAGCTATGCCCACGCGCGCTACCTGATGTGTTTTCAAGCGTAACAGGTCGCGCCCAGCGAAGGTTACTTGACCGGCGACGGGGGTATAGACGCGCGAGAGTACGTTGAACAGCGACGTTTTACCGGCGCCATTAGGCCCGATCACCGCGAATAATTCGCCAGGCTGCACCTGAAATGTGATAGCAGTGAGTGCCTTGACGCCGGCAAAACGGACCGAGATACCAGCTACCGAGAGTAAAGGTGGCACTGATGGGGAGCGGCTGGGGGTGTTCATATTAGCAGACGTGTTGCTCATATGGCCCATTTCCTCTCAGGGCGGTGCAGGCGGAGCACACCCATGTTGGCGCGCTCTCCACCTTCGTGCAGTCCCAGATAAAACTTGCGCACACTTTCGTCCTGCAAAAGCTGGGCGGCAGGTTGTGCCAGCACGACCTTGCCAGTTTCCAGGACATAGCCGTGGTCTGCAACGGAGAGAGCCATCTGCGCGTTTTGCTCTACCAGGAGTACGGCAGTGCCGCTGGCGTGAATTTCTGTGATGATCGAACGGATTTGCTGAACCATGAAGGGTGCCAGCCCTAGCGAGGGTTCGTCGAGCAGCAGCAATTTGGGACTGGCCATCAACCCTCGGCCAATGGCGAGCATCTGCTGCTCGCCTCCAGAGAGATAGCCAGCAACACTTTTCCGGCGCTCGCTCAGCAGCGGAAACAGGTCCATAACCCGCTCGTAGGCTTGTCTATTGGCCGCGGCGTTGCGTGAGGAGAGCGCGCCCGTCCATAAATTCTCATTAACGGTCAGGTCAGCAAAGAGTCGTCGACCCTCCATTACCTGGGCGATACCGCGCCGGACGATCTGTGTAGCATCCAGGCGGTCTATCGCCTCACCGTTAAAAATGATGGAGCCACGCACAATGGTAGCTTTGTGGATTTTCAGCAGGCCGGTAATGGCGCGGAAGATGGTTGTTTTTCCGGCGCCGTTGGCACCGAGTAGCGCCACCACCGTTTTGTCCGGTACCTCTAGTGAAACGCCCTGGACAGCGGGAACAACGTTTTGATAGCTCACTGCGATGTCCTGGAGAAGTAACATGATACGTCCTCCTCAGTGCCATAGCATTGGATGATTTGAAGGTGAGAAATCACTGCTTCTTCAGAGTATACCATAGGTTGATGGGGCTATCAACTTGTGAAGGAGCAGAGGAGCAGAGGAGCAGGGCAGAGGCAAGGAGGGGCAAGCGGGAGGGCAGGGGCACGCAGAATCCCATGATTATGGACATGAAAAATGCAATCGGCAAGCAGGGGCGCGTAGGGCAGGGGCAAGCGGGAGGGCAGAGGACGCAGAATCCCATGATCATGGACATGAAAAATGCAATCGGCAAGCAGGGGCGCGCAGGAGGACAGGAGCACAAAGGGCAGGGGCGCGCAGGGC
>JRHI01000086.1_pt1 | contig 95140 bp, 100 predicted proteins | sample 215371 | NCBI WGS metagenome assembly JRHI01 (sample SAMN02929681, study PRJNA255918) | sediment metagenome | biome: cave system; feature: Ice Cave; material: Sediment; isolation source: sediment from deep within a dark volcanic ice cave with no known source of... ... | reverse complement strand
GCGGCGGGAACATCACCGTTGCGGGCCGGGTCGAGCAGGAGAGCGCGGCGCGCTACCGCATCACCCTGGACCTCAAGCCCGCGGTCAACGCCACCGTCACCGGCGTCGTCTACGACGGCACCTTCTACTACTCGCTGGACGGCGGCAAGGTCTACGGCAGCGGCGGCTCGCTGAAGTCGCTGACCGGCGTCGGCTTCACCCCCACCGACCTCAACCAGTTGCTGGGCCAGATGGGCGACCAGTCCTTCAAGGACCTGGGTCCGGCCACCGCCGGCGGGCAACCGGTGGAGCACTACCAGGTGCCGCTGACGGTCGACGATCTGGTGCGCGCGCTGGCACCCTCCAGCCCGGGGGCGACGCCGTCGGCGGCGGACCAGCAGAACCTGCAGGCCCTCGCCCAGCTGATCACTCTCAAGGGCTCGAGCATCGACGTCCAGGTCGCCGGGGACGGCCACCTGGCCGGCTACGGCGTCAACCTCGAGTTCGGCGTCGACGTCGGCAGGCTGGCCGGCCTCTTCGGCGGCGGCGCCGCCGCTGGCTCGGCGGCGCCGAGCGGGGCGATCAACATCACGCTGGCGGTCACCTCGACCGTCAGCGACTACGGCAGCCCGGTGACCGTCACCAGGCCCACCGTCACCCCGGGAGCGCCCAGGCTGCCGCCCGGTCTGGGCGGCGGTCTGCTCGGCGGCTAGAGAGGGCTGCTGGTGGACGAGCGGGTGATCCCCCTGCCCCCCTATCCCGAGCCGCCCCCCTCCGCGGCGGCCGCCGGGGCCAGCGACCCCGGCCTGGCGGGCGCGCGCATCGGCGTGGTGGGCAGCGGCTCCATGGCCGAGGCGATGCTCAGCGGGCTCCTGGCGCGCGGGCTCCTCGATCCCGCGCACGTGGTCTGCAGCCACCCCCGGGCCGAGCGCCGCGCCCAGCTCGAGGAGATGCTGGGCGTGGTCACCACCGCCGGCAACGGCGAGGTGGTGGCCGGCGCCGACGTGGTGCTGCTGGCGGTCAAGCCCCAGGTGCTGGCGGCGGTCATGCCGGAAATGCGCGAGGCGCTGCGGCCCGAGCAGCTGGTGCTCAGCGTCATCGCCGGCGCCTCCACCCACGTTCTGTGCGGCGGCCTCGAGCACCCGGCACTGGTGCGCTCCATGCCCAACACCCCGGCCACCATCGGCCAGGGGGTGACCGTCTGGTTCGCCACCCGCTCGGTGACCGCGGAGCAGAAGGCCCGCACCCGGCTGATGCTCGGCGCCCTGGGCCGGGAGTTCGAGGTGCAGGACGAGCGCCAGGTGGCCATGGCCACCGCGGTCAGCGGCAGCGGGCCCACCTACACCTTTCTCTTCATCGAGGCCATGATCGACGCCGCCGTCCATCTCGGCTTCCCGCGCCACGTGGCCCGCGAGCTGGTGCTCGACACCGTCCAGGGGTCGGCCGCCTACGCCCTGGCCAGCGGCCGCCACGTCGCCGAGCTGCGGGAGGCCGTGACCTCGCCGGCGGGCACCTCCGCCGAGGCCCTCTACCAGCTGGAACGCGGGCGGCTGCGCACCGTGGTCAGCGACGCCGTCTGGGCGGCGTTCGAGCGGGTCATGGAGATCGAGGCGCGGCTGGGCGACGACGGCCAGGCGCCGGACACCCGCCGCGCACCCCACCGTCGCACCCGCTGATCCCCCGCCCAAACCGGTAGCGGGGACAATGGCGTCCCATGTTCTCCGGCTCCCCCACGCGCGTCCGCGCCCTCGCCCACAGCGGCGCCGGCTCGTTCCGCCGGCGCGCCCGCGTCGGGCCCGTCGCGCGCAACGCCCTGCTGGCGCTCGTCCCCCTGGTGCTGGTGATCGCAGTCGAGGCCGGCGGTGCCGCGGTGGTCTCGGGCGCGGCCGCCGAGGCCCGTCATCTCCATGACGTTCGCGATTTCCCGGGCGCCGTGGCCGAGTACCAGACCGCCGGCAACCGATCCGGGGTGATCTACCTGCTGGCGGGCTCGGGGATCTCCGACGCCCGCCACCAGGCCCAGCTCACGCTCCTCGACTGGGCGGCGTCGCTGGCGGCCTCGGGGCGTGTCGACGAGGCGTTGGAGATGAGCGCCCGGGTCTCCGAGCCGGGCCTGCTGGTGGAGGCGCGCCGCCAGCGCGCCGCCATCGCCCTCGACGACGCGCGCCGCCAGGAGGGCGCGGGCCACGCCGACCTCGCGCTCAGCCGGCTCGACCAGGTGACCACGCTCGACCCGCCGGCCGAGGTCGCCGCGGCCGCCGACCAGCTGCGGCCCGGCTACGCCCTGGCGGCCGCCCGGCTGCTGCTCATCGGCGCCACCGCGCAGCCCGCGGTGGTGGCGCTCGACGAGGTGGTGCGGCTGGCGCCGGGCACCGACGGCGCCGCCGAGGCCCGCCGGCTGCTGCCCCAGGCGCTACTCGCCGGCGCCCAGCAGGCGCTCGGCAGCCACGACCAGGCGACCGCGCTGACCGACCTCAACCGGCTCACCTCGACCTTCGCCGCCACCACCGAAGCGGCCACTGCGCGCACCCTGCTGGCCACCCCGCAGCGGGTCATCGGCACCCTGGTGCACCGCGACGGCAGCGCCGCCGCCGGCGTGCGCGTGCGGCTGGCGAGCAACTATCGCCGGGTGGCCAACGGGTTCGTGACCAGCGGTCCCTACTACTACGGCCGCACCGACCCGCAGGGCGACTTCAGCTTCGACCAGGTGCCGGTGGGGGCCGCGCTGACCTTTGAGTTCATCGACCAGGGCTCGTGGACGGTGCTCGAGACCCAGGGCCCGTCCCCCGATCAGCGCCACCCTGCGGACTCGGTGATGGTCACTCCGTTGACCCCCGTCGATCTCGCCTTCGTCCGTCTCCCGTAGCCGCGGCGCCGGGGCGGCAGGCCCACGGGACGTCGCTACACTCGCCCGCAGTTGGCCGCCCCGGGGAGGAGCCGTGAGCCTCGACGACGATGCCCTCGCGTACCACTCCGCACGGCGGGGAAAGCTCGCCGTGGCGGCCAAGGTGGCGCTGCGCGATCAGCGTGATCTGAGCCTGGCCTACACGCCCTACGTGGCCGCCCCGTGCCGCGAGATCGCCCGGGACCCCGAGCTGGTCGACCTCTACACCTCGCGCAACAACCTGGTCGCCGTGGTCAGCGACGGCAGCGCGGTGCTGGGCCTGGGCAACATCGGCGCCCGGGCGGCGATGCCGGTGATGGAGGGCAAGGCGCTGCTCTTCAAGACCTTCGCCGACGTCGACGCCTTCCCCATCTGCCTCGCCACCCAGAACGAGGACGAGATCGCGCTCATCGTCCGCAACCTGACCCCCACCTTCGGCGGCGTCAACCTCGAGGACATCGCCTCGCCGCGCTGCTTCAGCCTGGAGCGCCGCCTCCAGGCCGAGTGCGACATCCCCGTCTTCCACGACGACCAGCACGGCACCGCCGTGGTGGTCCTGGCCGCCATGGAGAACGCCGCCCGGGCGCTGGGCCGCGACGTCACCGCGCTGCGGGTGGTGGTCAGCGGCGCCGGCGCCGCCGGCATCGCCTGCTCCCGGATCCTGCTCGACCGCGGCCTCGAGGACATCGTCCTGCTCGACAGCCGGGGCGCCATCAGCCTCGACCGCCAGGGCCTGGCGCCGCACAAGCAGGAGATCGCGGCGCTGACCAACCCGCGCGGCATCAGCGGCGACCTGGCCACCGCGCTGCGGGGCGCCGACGTCTTCCTCGGCCTCAGCGGTGCCGACCTGGTGACCCGCGAGATGGTGGTCTCGATGAACGACGACTGCATCGTCTTCGCCATGGCCAACCCCAACCCCGAGATCCTCCCCGACGAGGCCCGCGCCGGGGGCGCCGCCATCGTCGCCACCGGCCGCAGCGACTACCCCAACCAGATCAACAACGTGCTCGGCTTCCCCGGCATCTTCCGCGGCGCCCTCGACGTCCGCGCCTCACGCATCACCGAGGGGATGAAGCGCGCCGCCGCCACGGCGCTGGCCGCGCAGGTGGATGCGGCCCAGCTGCGGCAGGGGACGGTGGTGCCGTCACCGCTGCGGCCGGGCGTGGCCGCGGCGGTCGCACTGGGCGTCGCCGCCGCCGCCATGGCCGAGGGCGTCGCCCGCTCGCCGCGCGACCTCGAGGAGCTCCGTGTCGAGCTGCAGCGGCTGAGCCACGCGCCCGTCGTCGCCTAGACGGACGACCTGGACCTCCTCACAAACTTCAGCCCGAAGTCGGCGCCGATCACCGGCATCAGGCGCACCCAGAGCGCCAGGTACATCTCCATGCCGCGGGCGCAGTCGATGCCGCCGAGGTCGATGATGTGGTCCTCGGCCCAGCCCAGCTCGCCGAGCAGCCGGCGCACCTCGGCCTTGGCCTCGGCGGCGTTGCCGCAGATCAGGAAGTCGTGGTCGCCGCCGCCGATCGCCTGCGGTGTGACCATGACCAGGTTGCTCATGGTGTTGAACGCCTTGACCACGTGGGCGTCGGGATGGGCGCGCTGGATCCGCTCACCGAGGCTGTCGTCGTTGCTCACCGACAGGGTGGGCGGGAAGCCGCGGCTGAAGTCGAGCGGGTTGGAGGCGTCGATCAGGGTCTTGCCGGCCAGGTTGGTGCTGCCGGCGGCGTCCAGCGCCTCCAGCACATGCTGGCCGCCGATGGCGCAGATCACCAGCTCGCCGAACTCGGCCGCGCCGGCGAAGGTGCCGCTGCTCGCTCTCTCGCCGTTCTCCGCCACCCAGGCGGCGGCCTTCTCGTTGGTGGCCTCGCGGGCGCCGAGCCGGACCTCGTGGCCGAGGCCGGTGAGGGCGCTCGCGAGGACGTTGCCGACCACGCCGGTGCCGATGACGCCGATGCGCATGGGATCGCTCCAGGACTGAGGACGGCTGCGCCCGCGATCATCGTTGATCGGGCCGCAGCCGGTCAGGCATTCCCCCAGGCCAGCTGGAACCCGGCCACCACGCTCACCACGCCCACCGCGATGACCACGGCCACGGGCACGGCGAAGGCCAGCACGGCACCGACCGGGCTCAGCCCGCCGGCGTCGCGCAGCGTCCACCAGGCCGGCACCGCCACCCAGCCGCCCAGCGCCACCGCCGGCGGGATGAGCACGACGTCGACCGGGATGTAGCCGGGGATGTGGAGGATCTGCATGACCACGCCGGGCAGCGGCACCAGGGCGCTGAGCACCGACAGGGAGTTGGTCCAGCCCAGCCCGATGAGCAGCCCGTGCCAGTCCGTGGCCGTACCCCGCCGCCGCAGCAGGCGCACCGCCAGGCAGGTGAGCGCATAGCCGAGCGCGCTCCCCAGCGCCAGCGCCACCACGGCGAGCAGCGCGAACGCCGGGCGGTGGGCGCCCAGCCAGGTGAGCCCGACCGAGTAGGCCCGGGGGATCTGGGGCGGGCTGTCGGAGGCCGGCACCAGCGTCGGGGGCACGGCGGTCAGCGCCACCCCCAGCAGGGTCACGACAGCGGCGGCGGCCAGGCTGCGCTGGCCCCGGGCGCGCACCGAGGTGGCTCGCGGATGGCGAAGGTAGGCCACGGCGTCGCGGAGAACCGCCGGCAGCGTCGCCCGGGCCGGGGGCGAGCCGCTCAGGAGACGCGCAGGATCCACCGCATCACCGCCGCGCCCACCACCTCGCCACCGGCGTCGGTCAGTTCGCAGACGACACTGAAGGCGGCGTCACGCCCCTCCGCCACCAGCCGGCGGGCGCGCTCCGCCTCGTCGGGGTCGACCAGCGCCTCGGCGACCACCCCACCCTGCGGAGCGCGCCGGTAGGACAACTCGACCCGCTGCGCCAGCGGGATCGCCCGCCCCACCAGCCCGGCAAAGGCGGTGGTGGCCGCGGCTCCGCAGGCCGCCTCCACCAGGGCGTACTGGGCCGCTGCATGGACGCCGCCGGCGTGGTTGGCGACCGAGTCGACAGAGCGCAGCTCGGCGGCGGCGCGGCCGTTCCCCAGCCGCGGCACGCGGACGCCGAGCAGGCGGTTGAGCGGCATGGCCTCGATGCCCTGGCGGATGCGCACCGCCAGCTGCTCGTCGGTCAGCACCACGTCACGGCGCCGGGATGGCGGCCAGCGCGGTCCTGGCCAGGAGGCGGTGCCCGCCGACGGTGGGGTGGATGTCGAGATGGGCGCAGTCGATGACCTCGCAGAGGTGTGGGTCGGGCGGCGCCGCGGTGTTGACGGCGGCGTGGAAGTCGGCCACCGTGGCGCCCTCGGCGCGGGCGACTCCGACGATGGCGGCGTTGACCTGGGTCACCTGGCCCTCGGTGGCGGGCAGCAGGTTGGCGAGCGGGTTGAAAAAGGTGGTCAGCACCAGCGGCACGCCGGGGGCGGCGGCGTGCAGCTCGGCGACGATGGCCGACAGCGAGGTGGTCAGCCGTGCCACCGCCGTGGCCGGGTCACCGCCGGAGCGCAGCGCCCGCAGCAGGTCGTTGCTCCCCAGGTCGACGAGGATGAGCTTGAGGTCGGCGAGGTGGGAGCGGATGGCCGCCAGCGCGGTGTCGTGCTGCGTCCCGCCGCCCAGCTGGTCGCGGATCTGCCGGTCGTGGCACCCGGTGGCGTACGAGGCCGTGGTCTCCCCAGGGCAGGCGGTGTCGAAGAGCGACCAGACCTGGCCGCGTGCGGCCAGCATGCCCTGCAGCTGCAGCGGCCAGGCCGAGTTGGTCCCGGCGCGGGAGGAGTCGATGGTGAATCCCGAGGTGATCGAGTCGCCCACCGCCAGGTACCAGGGATGTCCCGCCACCGGGGGCGCCCCGGCGACGGGGACGCTGACCGCGTCCGTCCCGGGCGGCCGCCCGGCAGCCGACGATCCGCCGGCGCCGGCGTCCGCCGGGGCGACCGGGGGCGCCGAGGTGCCCGACGCCGCCGCCTGGCCACCGCAGGCGGCGAGCAGCAGGCAGGCGCCGGCGCCGATCAGACGCGCGCGCAGGGCGGCCACGGCCATCGATGCTACCGCTGCGGCTCCGGCCGCACCGCCGCCGAACCTGGGCCGTGGAGGCGGGCGGAGCCGCGGTGACATCCCACGCATGATGGCGCCGTGCGCTGGATCGGCCATGCCGGCATGGCCCTCGACCGACCCTCCGGCGCCCCCGACCGGGCGCGGCTCGACCTCGCCGTGGCCGCCGGCGTGGATGTGCTGGAGGTGGACGTCGCCGCCTGCGCCGGGGGCACCCTGGTCCTGCTCCACGACCTCCGCCTGCCCGACGGCAGCGCGGTCGAGCGGCTCGACCTGGCCGGGCTGCGCCGCCGCGTGCCGCGCCTTCTGACCCTCGACGAGGCCCTCGAGCACCTCGCCGGGCGGCTGCCGCTGCTGCTCGACCTCAAGGGCGACTGCGCCGCCCCGCTCGGCGCCCGGCTCGCCGCCGTCGCCGACGCCGACGGCCTGGCCGTCTGCACCGACGATGTCGCCGCCCTGCTCCAGCTGCGCTACACGGCGCCTCGGGTGGCCCGCTGGCGCTCGCTGCCGGCGGTCGGCGAGGGGCCGGGCTCGCGCCGGCGCCGCATCACCGCCGCCGCCCGGCGCGCCACCCTGGTGCGCGACCTCGGATTTCTCGCCGGCGAGGTGGCCGCGGCGGGTGTCTGCGTCGATCACTGGGCGGTCACCCCGGCCCTGGGCCGGGAGTGCGCCCGGCTGCGGCTCGCCTTCGACGCCTGGACCGTCAACGACCTGCGCCGGGCGCGCCGGATGGCGGCCTGCGGAGCCGACCTGATCACCTCGGACGTGGTCGCCACGCTCCGACCGTTGCTGGGGGTCGGGCGCGCTCTGATCACGCCCGGTCACGGCTGGTGACACGTGCGCCACGAACGGCCCGTGTGCCGCTGCCGCGCCGCTCGGGGCCGTGGACCCTGCCGGCCATGCGCAGTCACCGCTTCTCCGCCGCCGCCCGGCACGTCATCCCCGCGGCCGGTGGCCTGGCCGCGCTGGCGCTCCTGATCCACGGCGTCGATCTCGGTGCCGCCACCCTAGCGCTGACCCACGCCGGCCGGGGCTGGCTGCTCGCCGCCCTGGTTCTGAGCGGCATCTCGCTGGGGGGTGGCATCCGCGTCTGGACCTCGCTGGTCCGCGACCGCGCCCCCCAGATCTCCCGCCGCACCCTCGCCATCTGGCACGTGCGCTCCCTGCTCGCCGGGCAGGTCGTGCCCAGCGGCATGGGCGGTGACGCGGTCCGCGGCGTGGCCGTGTCCCGCCTCGCCGGCACCGGCACCGCGCTCGGCAGCCTGGCGCTCTGCCGCGTGATGGCAGCGCTGGCCATGGGGGTGTGGGGCGTGGCCGGGGCGGCGCTCCTCCACGACGCGGTGGGCGCCGGCGTGGTCATGACCGCCGCGGTCGGCTGCGGGGCCATGATGGGGGCGCTGGCCCTGGCCCTCCACGCCGACGCCGTCCTTCGCCTCACCTGCCGCCTCCCCGGCCGGCCGGGACACCGGGTCCACGCCGCCATCGTCCCCATCGCCTCCACCCTGGCCGCCTGGCGGCAGCGACCCGCGCTGGTCTCCGTGGCCCTGCTCACCGCCGTCGCCGGCTGGGGGGTCAACCTCGCCGCGCTCACCCTGCTGGGCCGCGCCGTCGGCGTCGAGGCCGGTTGGCAGGTCTTCGCGGTGACCATCCCGGTGACGCTGGCGGCCACCTGGCTGCCGATGTCGGCCAATGGCATCGGCATCCGCGAGGGCATCCTCATCGGCCTGCTGGCCAAGGCCGGCGTGGCCACCGGGCCGGCCACGGCGCTGTCCATCCTGGTCGACCTGCAGATGCTCCCCTTCGCCGTCGTCGGCGGCGTCCTCTGGCTGCGCGGCTCCTGCGACACCGCACCGGTGGTCGTCGCCCAGCCGGCCTACGCCCTGCCCGCCAACCGGCGCAGCTCGTCGAGCGCGCCAGGGTTCTCCAGTGCACTGACATCGCCGGGGTCCGCCCCCAGGTAGACGGCGCGAACCACCCGGCGCAGCACCTTGGCGTTGCGCGTCCGCGGCAGCTCGCCGACCACCTCCACCGCCCTGGGCGCCAGGGCCCCGCCGAGTTCGGCGGTGATGGTCGCGGCCAGCTCGGTGCGCAGCTCCGGCGAGTCCTCGACCCCGGCGCGCAGGACCACGAAGGCCACCAGCGCCTCGCCCTTGACCGGGTCGGGAACACCGACGGCGGCGGCCTCGGCGACGGCGGGGTGGGCCACCAGCGCCGACTCCACCTCGGAGGGGCCCAGCCGCTTGCCCGCCACCTTGATGGTGTCGTCGCTGCGTCCGCGGATGAACCACTGGCCGCCGGCGTCGATCTCGGCCCAGTCGCCGTGCACCCAGAGCCCGGGAATCCGTGACCAGTAGGCCTCGAGGTAGCGCTCGGGGTCGTTCCAGAAGCCCTGGGTCATCCCCGGCCAGGGGGAGCGCAGCGCCAGCTCCCCGACCGCGCCACGCACCGGGTTGCCGCCATCGTCGACCACATCTGCGTCCATGCCGGGGCAGGGCCCGCTGAAGGCACAGGGCGACATGGGGGTGAGGACGTTGCCGGCGAGGATGCCGCCGCTGATCTCGGTGCCGCCGCTGTAGTTGATGATCGGCGCCCGGCCGCCGCCGACCTCGTCGAGAAACCAGCGCCAGGGGTCGGGGTTCCAGGGCTCGCCGCTGCTTCCCAGGACGCGCAGTCGCGAGAGGTCGCAGGAGCGCACCGGGTCGACGCCGTGCTTCATCAGGGCGCGTACCACCGTCGGCGCCAGGCCCAGCACGGTGACGCCATGACGCTGCGCCACCTGCCAGATTCGGTCGGGGCCGGGATGGTCGGGGGTGCCCTCGTAGAGCACCAGTGTGGCCCCGATGGTGAGCGCACCGGCGATGGCCCAGGGGCCCATCATCCAGCCCAGGTCGGTGAACCAGAGCAGCCGGTCGTCGGCGCCGACATCGAAGCAGTGGGCCATGTCCAGCGTGGCCTTGACCGGGAAGCCGCCCTGGACGTGGACGGTCCCCTTGGGCCGGCCGGTGGTGCCGCTGGTGTGGATGATCATCACCACGTCGTCGGCGGCGGTGTCGTGCGCCACCACCGGGTCCTGGTGCGGGACCAGCTCGTCATACCAGTGGTCCCGGCCGGGCGTCATGGGGGTGTCGAGCGCGGTGCCGAGACGGCGGACGACCAGCTGGTGGCGCACGCTCGGCGCCAGCGCGACCGCCTCGTCGGCGGTGGGCTTCATGGCCATGGCACGGCCGCGCCGGAGCATGCCGTCGGCGGTGCAGAGGACCTGCGCCTCGCAGTCGCGCAGCCGGGAGCTGATGGCGCCGGCGCCGTAGCCGCTGAAGAGCGGGCAGGCGACGGCGCCGAGTCGCGCAACCGCCAGGAAGAGGGCGGCGGTCTCGGGGATCATGGGCAGGCAGAGCCCGACCGCCACGCCCGGCCCGACGCCGAGCCGGCGGAGCGCGGCGGCGGCGCGAGCCACCTCGTCGAGCAGCTCCGCCCGCGTCCAGCTGCGCACGGCGCCGTCATCGCCCTCCCAGACCACCGCCTCACGACCGGGGTCGCTCTGCGCATGGCGGTCGACGGCGTTGACGCTGAGGTTGAGACGCCCGTCGACCCAGAATCGCGCCCAGGGGGCGCCGCGGGAGAGATCGCGGATCCGCGACGGCCGTCGCGTCCAGCCGATGCCGGCGTCGTCCACCGACGCTTCCCAGAAGCGGTCAGGCTGGGTGCGCGACAGCGCCTGCAGGGCCCCCAGATCGGACACCCCCAGCCGCGTCAGCAGGGCGCGCAGGCGGCTGCGATCAATCTGCTCCGGCGACGGGGTCCAGACGATGGGCTCGGACATGCGCCGAGATCGTAGGCCGCGGGGGGCCGCGACGCTGCTCCGGTGTGGCGGGGGGCACGGGCACCGGCCCGCGCCCCCGCCGTCCTTCCGCGGTCGGCTCAGAACCCGTTGGCAGCGAGCCAGGCGGCGGCCACGTCGGCCGGCTTCATGCTGTCGATCTCGACCTGCTTGTTCAGCTTGGTGATCTCGTCGGTGGTGATCTTGGCGGCGATGGGATTGATGATGTTGGCGATCCCGGGGTGCGCCTTGAGCACCTCGCTGCGGACGATCAGCCCCACGTTGTCGGGGGGGAAGAACTTCTTGTCGTCCTGGAGCACCACCAGGTTGTTGGCCGCGATCCCGGAGTCGGTGGTGAAGACCTCGCCGGCGTCACAGTCCTTGGAGGCGATGTTCTTCTCGGCGGTCTTGTCGACGGTGGTGTAGTTGTAGCCACCCCAGACGTTGCCGTAGGTGGCCTGCAGGCCGGGCACGCCGTCGGCGCGCGACTTGAACTCGGCCATGATGCAGATCTTCACGTCGCTGTGCGACTGGATGTAGCTGGTGAAGGCGGTCAGCGAGTTGCCGAACTTGGCAGCGTCGGCGCTGCGGATGGCCAGCCCGTTGGTGTCGTCCATGGGGGCCTTGCCGATCCAGCAGAGCTTGTTCTGCTGGTCGTCCATCTGCTGCGCCTGGGTGAAGGCGGCGTCGAGGTCGGTGGGCGGCTTGTCGACGTTGAGGTATTTCTGCAGCTCGGTGCCGGTGTACTGCCAGTACATGTCGATCTTGCCGCCGCTCAGGTCCTGGCCGATCTGCGGGTCGGCCTCCTGGGTGCTGTAGTCGACCTTGTAGTTCTTCTTGGTCAGCGCCTGCTTGGCGATCTCGGCGAGGAGCTGCTCCTCGGCGAAGTTCTTGCTGCCGATCTTGAGGGCGGTGCCGCCGCCGTCGGTGGAGGCGGAGGGGTCGACCGGGCAGTTGGCCGTGCCGGCGGCGCCGCCGCTGCCGCCCCCGCCGGCCGACGTGGCCCCCGAGGAGGTGGAGTCGCTGCTGCCACAGCCGGCCAGGGCCGCACCCCAGACGGTCATCAAAACGGCAAGTCGGATCCGTCGCATGCGTGTGTCTCCCTATTGTTGTAGACGTTTCTGGCGATAACTAGGTACGGGGGACGATGGCCACGGTGATCAGGCTCATCACCCAGTCGCAGAGCAGGGCCAGCCCCGCCGCCATGGCGGCGCCGGCGAGCACGATCCGGGGACCGATCGACGGCGAGGCGCCGATACCCTCGCTGATGATGTCGCCGAGGCCGCCGCCGCCCACGAAGGTGGCCAGCGTGGCCGTTCCCACCACCAGCACCAGCGAGGTCCGCAGCCCGGCCATGATCACCGGTGAGGCCAGGGGGAGCTGGACGCGCAGCAGGGTCTGCATCTCGGTCATGCCCATGCCGTGGGCTGCCTCCACCGCCGCCCGGTCGACGCCCTCGAGGCCGACGATGGTGTTGCGCAGCACCGGCAGGAGCGCGTAGCCCACCAGCGCGATGATGGTCGGGCCCAGCCCCAGGCCCAGCCAGATGCTCACGTAGATCAGCACCCCCACGCTGGGGACGGCCTGGCCCAGGCTGGCCAGCGCCAGCACCGGGACGCGCACCGTCCGCCCGGAGCGGAAGAGCAGCACCGCCAGCGGCAGGCCGGTGACGGCGGTGATGCCGAAGGCGACGCCGACGATCAGCAGGTGGCGGTAGAGCGCGCTCTGCAGCATGCCCCAGGCCAGCAGGCCCTGCTCGATGTTTGTCTGGATGCCGCTGGTCACGTGGGTGTTGTGCAGGTAGGCGAAGACCCCCACCTCGAACACCGCCACCAGCAGCGGCAGCGCCACCAGCTTGAGCAGCGGGGGCCGCGTCTCCAGCCGCATCACGGCGCGGTCACCGCGAGGCCGCCCGGATGACGTCGGCGTCGACGATGCCGGCGACGGTCTCGCCGTCGACCACCGCCACGGTGCCGTCGTCGGCGCGGAGCACGGCGTCGAGGGCGTCCCGCAGGGTGCCCGCGATGTCGATGCGCAGCGAGGGCATGTGGCCGTTGACCGGCGTCAGCGCCACCTCGCTCAGCGGCATCAGCGCCAGGCGGCGCACCAGCCGGCCACCGCCCAGGAAGGCCTCGACGAAGGGCTCGGCCGGCTCGGCGAGGAGGCGCTCCGGGCTGGCGTACTGGGCCAGCCGGCCGCCGACGTCGAGCAGGGCGATGCGGTCGCCCAGCCGGATGGCCTCGTCGATGTCATGGGTGACGAAGAGGATGGTCTTGCGGACCACCCGCTGGAGGCGGAGCAGCTCCTCCTGGAGGCGGTCGCGGGTCACCGGGTCGATGGCGCCGAAGGGCTCGTCCATGAGCAGCACCGGCGGGTCGGCGCCCAGCGCCCGGGCCACGCCGACGCGCTGCCGCTGGCCGCCGCTGAGCTCGCCGGGGAGCCGCCCCGCGTACTCCGCCGGCGGCAGTCCGATGAGGTTGAGCAGCTCCTCCACCCGGGTCGCGATCCGGCGCTTGTTCCAGCCCAGTAGCCTGGGGACGGTGGCGATGTTCTCGGCCACGCTGAGGTGGGGAAAGAGGCCGACCTGCTGGATGACGTAGCCGATGCTGCGGCGCAGGGTGGTGGCGTCGACGGTGCGGGTGTCGCGCCCGTCCACGGTGATGGTCCCCGAGGAGGGCTCGATGAGCCGGTTGACCATGCGCAGCGTGGTCGTCTTGCCGCAGCCCGAGGGCCCCACCAGGATGACGATCTCGCCCTCCTTGACGCCGAGGCAGAGCTCGCCGACGGCGACCCGGTCGCCATAGCGCCTGGTCACCTGGTCGAAGCGGATCATGTCGCGCTCGGCGGTCTCGGTCACGCCGCCTGCACCCGGGTGATCCGGCCGCGCGAGAGGACGCGTTGCAGCAGCGCCAGCAGCCCGTCGGCGAGCAGGCCGATGACCACGATGAGCAGCACCGTCGCGGTCAGCTCGGTGATGTTCTCGCTGCGCAGCACGTCGAAGATGGGGCGCCCGAGGTTGTCGCTGTTGTACTTGGCGCCGATGGTGCAGATGGCGACCAGGCTGACCGTGGCCTGGCGCAGCCCGGCGATCATCACCGGCAGCGCCAGCGGCAGTTCCACCCGGGTGAGGACCTGGAGGGTGCTCATGCCCATGCCGCGAGCCGCCTCGACCACCTCGGGGCGCACCGCCTGGATGCCGGCGGTGGTGTTGCGCTGCACCGGCAACAGCCCGTAGAGGGCCAGCCCGAGGAGCACCGGCAGGTTCCCGGTCCCGGTGATGAAGACGATGATCCCGAAGAGCGCGTAGCTGGGAATCGTCAGCAGGGTGCTGTTGAGGGCGGTGAAGAGGGCGTCAGCGCGGCCGCTGCGGGCTCCCAGGATGCCCATGCCGATGGCCACCACCGCGGCCAGCGCCACCGCCAGCAGCGGGATCTCGATGTGCGTCAGAACCTCGGGCCACAGGGTGTCCCAATGGTCGCTGATGTAGCGAAACGGGGCCACCGGTCTCTCCCTGCGACGTCGCGGGCGATCGGCGCGGCTGTCCCGCCCGTCCCCATCGGCCTGCTGCTAGGCGAGCGATGGTAGTCAATGCGCACCGTCGGCAACCGGGCGCACTCCGCTGGAGCGGTACCACAGCGCCCCGCCGGCGGCCGCCAGCAGGGCCACGCCGCCGCCCACGCCCATGGCCAGCCGCGTCCCGCCCCGCTCGCAGAGCCAGCCCGCCAGGTAGCCGCCGACGGGCGCGGTGCCGAAGAACACCCAGGCGTAGAGCGACATCACCCGGCCGCGCAGGTGGTCGGGCACCTGCAGCTGGAGGCTGGAGTTGCTGTTGGAGGCGTAGAGGGTGAAGAGGGCGCCGCACACCACCAGCACCGCCAGCGCCCCCGGCACCGTGGTCTGCGGGGCCAGGAGCAGCTCGGTGACCCCCACCCCGGTGGCGCCGATGAGCAGGATGCGGAAGTTGGCGCCCCCCAGGGTGGCCGTCACCAGCGCCCCCACCAGGGCTCCGAAGCCGAAGCCGGCGCTGAGCAGCCCCAGGGTGACGGCGCCGCTCTCCAGCGTCTGCCCGGCGAGCACCGGGATGATGACGTTGAAGTTGAGCGAGATGGTGCCGATGACCAGCATCATCAGCAGGATGACGCGGATGCCGGGCACCGCGCCGGCGTAGGCGAGGCCCTCGCGGATGCCGCGGATGACGGTGGGGCGCCGGCGCGGCTCCCGGCTGCGGTGCATGGTCTGCGGGTTCATGGCCGCCAGTGAGGCCAGCACCGCCACGTAGCTGAGCGCGTTGAGCGCGAAGCAGGCGGCCACCCCGAAGAGGCTGATGACGAGGCCGCCGATGCCCGGGCCGATGATGCGCGAGGCGTTGAACAGCGAGGAGTTGAGGGCCACCGCATTGGGCAGCTCGCGCCGGCCCACCATCTCGACGGTGAAGGCCTGCCGCGCCGGGGTGTCGATGACCAGCACGGTGCCGTAGAGCGCGGCCAGGACGTCGACCTCCCAGACCTGGACGCGACCCGACCACGCCAGCCCGGCGAGCAGGCCGGCGAGCACGATGGGAATGGACTGGGTGACCATCAGGGTGCGCCGGCGGTCGAAGCGGTCGGCAAAGACCCCGCCGCCCAGCCCGAAGAGGGCGAAGGGGGCGAACTGGCAGACCGCGAGCAGGCCGACGGCGGAGGCCGAGTGGGTCAGCTGCAGCACCAGCCACGCCTGGGCGGCGTTCTGCATCCAGGTGCCGCTGATGCTGACGATCTGGCCCTCGAAATAGAGCCGGTAGTTGCGATGCCGCCGCAGCGAGGCGAAGGTGCGGCTCTGGGTCAGATGGGTGACGGCGCCGACCACCGTCATCGGGCTGCCTGGTCGAGCAGCCGCCGCAGTGCCGCGGCCGCCTCGTCGATGAGCCGCAGGTCGGCGGGCGGGACGGTCCGCAGCCGGTCGGCCAGCCACGCGGTCCGGCGCGAGCGGGCCTCGTGGAGGATCTCGACGCCCGCGCCGGTCACGGTCAGCCCCACCCGGCGCCGATCCCCGTCGGTGGCCCGCTCCCGGGCCACCAGGCCGGCGTCCTCAAGGCGGTCGAGGTGGCCGCACACGGCCGGCGCGCTCATCGCCTCGCGGGCGGCCAGCTCGCCGACACCGACCCCGGGCTGGGCCTGGATGGCCGCCAGCAGCGACACCTGACCGGCGGTCACCCCCAGGGAGCCGACCTCGCGCCGCAGGTGCCGGGAGAGGTGGAGGAGGACGGGACGCAGGCGGTTGGCGACCTCCACCGGCTCGGCGGCAGCGGTCGGATCCTGGGCGGGACCGCTGGGGGTGGCCACAGTGACTCCTACGATGATCGTTAGCTAAGAGAATTATACAGTCGGGCTGGACGGCGGCCGGCTCGGCGGCCGGTCGGCCCATTTCGTGACGACCCCGATGCCCGGCGGTGACGGATCGCGCCCCGCACCCGGCTCGCCGCAGGGCCACCGATATGGTGAGTTCATGCCCTTGTTCCGCTCCCGCCAGGCGCCCGCCGGCGCGGCCACCGCGACCTCCGCAGCGCCGGCGATCGTGGGCATCCCCTCCGTCGGCCTCCTGCCCTGCTCGGAGGCGGGATGCGACCTCACCACCGGCGTGCTGTGCTCCTACATGGACCGCCACTTCCACGCCTGCGACACCGCCTGGTGCGCCCGGCACGCCATCACCATCGACGACCTGCCCTACTGCCGCCGGCACGCCGGCACGGTCCGCGCGCTGGTCGGCGCCGGCACCGGCGACGGGCCCCCCGATGTCGACTGCCGGGCGGCATCGCTGCTGGCCTGGGTGACGCGGGACATGGACGCGTACGTGGTCGCCGCCCTCACCTCGGTCCAGCGCCACGGGGAGACGCTGAAGGTTGATGCGCTGCGTCTGGGCTTCGAGAAGCGCGGCCGGCGGCGCGTCTGGGAACGGACATGGAAGCTGGTGGGGCACAGCGGTTTCGGCCACTGGGTGGCCTTCCACGTCTCCGAGGACCTGGACGACCACGTCGACATCCTGGTCGACGCCGTGCACGTGCACCGCAGTGTGCCGCCGTGGATCACCAACCGGCGGGAGGGCCGGAGCCTGGGGCCGGCCGAGGACGACGCGCAGCGCGCCGCCTGGTACGCGGAGTTGGCCCGCGCCATCCGCACCGAGCTGGCTTCGCGATAGCCGCCCGGCCGGGAACCTCGTGGGGCCCGGCGGCGTCGTGATGGGTGACCGGCCCGTGGTGGCCGGCTCGGGAGGAACCCCACGATGCGACGCAGGCTCACCCTCGCCGCCGCGACCGCGGCAGTCGCCGTCATCGGACTGGGAGGCGTCAGGGATGCCGCCGCCTGCGGCGGCCTGGTCGCGCCCAACGGCGCCGTGCGGCTGGAGCGGGCGACGACGCTGGCCGCCTGGCACGACGGGGTCGAGCACTATCTGACCAGCTTCGCCTACCAGGGCGACGTCTCCGACGTGGGCTGGATCGTGCCCCTGCCGGCGGTGCCGGACAGCGTGGTCAAGGGTGGCGCGTGGACCCTGCAGCGGCTGGAGCGCGAGGCCCGACCGGTTCCGGCCTTCAGGGCTGCCGACGGCGCCGGCCTGACGGCGGCGCCCTCGGCCGAGGTGATCCTCAAGACCACGGTCGACTCGCTGGACATCACCGTCATCAAGGGCAGCGGCCAGGCGGTCGTCGACTGGTGCGCCACCAACAAGTTCGCCCTCAACGACGAGACCAGGGCCCACATCCTGGGCTACGCGCAGGCCAGCCCCATCTTCATGGCCGCCAGGTACGACACCCACGCGGCGCGCCTGAAGGGCTTCTTCCAGGGTGACGGCACGCCGGTGCTGATCACCATGCACACCCCCCACCTGTGGGTCCCGTTCGAGGTGCTGGCCAACTCCACCGACCAGCTCAACGCCGACCTCTTCCTGCTCACCGACGAGCGGCCCGACAGCCTGGGCAGCGCGTCCATCGGCGACGCCGTGCCCGAGGCCCCCGGCATGTCGCTGCTCAAGCAGGAGCGGGTTGACCCGGGGCTGCGCCAGGACCTCGCCTCCCAGCCCAACATGAGCTGGGTGCCGGAGTCCGCGTGGCTGACGGCGCTGACCCTGGAGACCACGGGCAACACCGTGACCTACGACCTGACCGCCTCGCAGTCGGGGCTCACCCTGGCGCCGATGGGCGTGGGCCCGACCGCCGTCGACGTCCGCCGGCCGGCGCAGCCGATCGCCGCCGCCATCGTCGCCCACCTGGCCGCTGCCCGGAGCGACGCCACCGGCACCTGGCTGGCCATCGGCCTGAGTGCCGCCGGCGGCCTCGCCGCCCTCATCGGCACCAGCCTGCTGGTCGCCGGCCGGCGCCGGACGCGAGCCGCCGCACGCCGCTAGTCCCAGGTTCCCTCCAGGCGGGGGCGCGGCCACAGGGTCGCGTCCCCGCTTCGCGTCAGCCGGGGGCGTTCTCCATGGGGAGCGGCTCGATGTCGCCGTCCGGGGTGAAGCCGAGGACGCGGGAGTAGAACCAGAGCTCACCGTCGAGGCAGCGGCGGATGTTGGCGGGGTCGCGGAAGCCGTGCTGCTCGCCCTCGAAGGCGACGTAGGCGCACGGCAGCCCGTTGTCCCGCGCCGCCTCGAAGAAGCGCTCCGACTGGGCGGGCGGGACCACCCGGTCGTCGAGGCCCTGGAAGAGGACCACCGGGGAGCGGAGGCGGTCGGCGTGGAGGACGGGTGAGCGCTCGGCCCACACCGCCTCGGTGGCGGGGAGCGGGCCGACCAGCCCGTCGAGGTAGCGGGACTCGAACTTGTGGGTGTCCGCGGCCAGGGCGCGGAGGTCGCCGACGCCGAACAGGCTGCAGCCGGCGGCGTAGACGTCGCTGGTCACCAGCGACTGCAGCGTGGTGTAGCCGCCGGCGCTGGCGCCCTGGATCACCACCCGGCGCGGATCGGCCAGGCCGGCCTCACAGAGGTACCGGACGGCCGCGATGCAGTCCTCGACGTCGACCACGCCCCAGTTGCCGTCCAGCGCCTCGCGATACCGCCGCCCGTAGCCGGTGCTGCCGCCGTAGTCGACGTCGACGACGGCGAAGCCGCGGCTGGTGAAGTACTGCGTGTCGGCGCTGAAGGAGGTGCTGGCCCCGGCGGTGGGGCCGCCGTGACTGAGGACGCGCAACGGCGGCAGCTCGCCCTCGGGGACCGACGAGTCGGCGCTGGTCGGCGGGTAGTGCACGGCATGGGCCACGCGTCCGCTCCCGCTGGAGAAGCTGATCAGCCGCGGTGCGGAGAGGTGGCCCGGGGCGAGGCCGTAGGTGGCGGCGCGGCGCAGCACCGAGTGATCGCCGGTCAGGGGGTCGACCTCCAGCACGGTGACAGCGTCTCGAGGCGACGCCGCCAGCAGCGCCAGGGTGCCGCCGGCACGGGCCTGGATTCCGCTGAGCTCGGTGAAGGGCAGCTCCACCGTGGTGGTCTCCCCCGAGGCGCGGTCGACGAGCCACAGGGATGCCTCCGGGCCCCGATGGGCGATCACCGCCACCCGGTCGCCGGCGGCGACGTGGTCGGAGAGGCCCAGGACCCAGGGCGGTGAGCCCAGCTCGGCGTCGCGCACGTCGGTGAGCCGGCGCAGGCCGGACCGGTCCGACCATTCCCACAGGTTCCAGCGGTCGCCCTCGCGGTCGGTGAGCAGGCGCAGGCTGCCGTCGGCATTCCAGCGCGGCTGCAGGACCGCCTCCCGCGGGCCGCCGGTGATCAGCTCGGCCTCGCCGGGGCGGCCGTCGCCGTCGAGCTCGGCGACCCACAGGCTGGTCGACGTCCAGGGCATCTGGGGGTGGTCCCAGGTCAGCCAGGCGAGGCACCGGCCGTCGGGCGAGAGCCGGGCGTCGCTGGTGAAGTCGTGACCGTTGCAGAGCGTCTGCGGCGGCCCTCCGGTCAGCGGCAACGCGGCGATGACGTTGCGCGCCTCGCCCGCCGCGGTGTGGTCCTCGAGCACGGTGATCAGCCGGCCGCGCCCGCGGTCGACCTGCAGGTCGGCGTAGCGGAGGTCACCCTCGGGGGTGACCGGCACGGGCGGGCCGCCGCCGGCCGGGACGTGGTGGATGCGCGCCGAGCCGAAGTCGCTGAACCAGGTGTCGCCGCCGTCGGCCACCCAGGCCACTCCGCCGTACTCGTGGACGCGGCTGCGGACGCTGTGCGCCGCGGTGGTGACATCGCTCCGCGAGCCGTCGGCCCCGCAGCGCACCAGCACCTGCCGGCCGGCGTCCGCCGGCCGCGCCTCGGTCCAGAGCACGGCGTCCCCGTCGATGCCCAGCTGGCCGAGCCGGATGGTCTCGCGGGTCAGCAGCTCCGAGGTGATGGGCGAGGGCCAGGACCCGCAGGGGCGGGGAGTCACATCAGTCCTGCTGGAGCGTCCCCGCCAGCGCTGCGGCGGTCGACACCGTCGGCCTCACCGGGTGTCGACCCGCTTGAAGCCCTCGGCCAGCCTGCCCTCGGGGAGGCCGCCCTCGGCGGCGACGTGCGCCGCCCAGCCCTTGATCATGGTGGCCATCTCGGCCGGGTCCCGCTGCGTCATCTGGCTGACATGGCTGGCCAGGGCGGCGAGCTTGCGGTCGATGGTGTCGGTGACGTCCACGTAGGTGTCGCCCGCGGCGGGACCCATGACGTAGACCTCGGCCACGGTCCAGGGCTCGAGCCGCTCGTTCTCCAGCAGCTCGGGGTGGGCGAAGGGGTTGCGGGCGTCGGGGTAGACCGCGGCCAGTGCGGCCTCGCCGGCGGCGATGTGGTCGGGGTGGCTGGCGTAGATGCGCTCCAGGTTGCGCTCCGGCGACTGGATGACGACGCGCTGCGGCCGCACCTGCCGGATCACCCGGCTGATGTCGCGGCGCAGCTCGTGGGTGACGTAGAGGCGGCCGTCGGGGTGGCCGAGCCAGTGCAGCTCGCTCACCCCCACGCAGGCGGCGGCGGCGGTCTGCTCGGCGCGCCGGACGCGTGCCATCTCGGCGCGGGTCAGGCTCTCGTCGCTGCCGCCGGCGTCGCCGTCGGTGCAGATGCAGTAGTGGACCTCGAGTCCGTCGGCGGTCCACCGCGCCGTCGATCCGGCGCAGCCGAAGTCGACGTCGTCGGGGTGTGCCGCCACCACCAGGATGCGTTCGACCGTGGGAGCGTCAGCCATGTCGCAAGGGTAGCGCGGGCACGGCCGCCGGTCGGCTCGCCGCGCCGCCAACCTCCGCGTCGGGACACACTTGCCGTCCATGCGCGGTGATCGGCTGCTGGCCATGCTGCTGCTTCTCCAGGCCCGCGGCGGCATGTCCGCCCCTGAGCTGGCGCGCGAGCTCGAGGTCAGCGTGCGCACCGTCTTCCGCGATCTCGACGCGCTGGGCACCGCCGGGGTACCGGTCCACACCGAGCGGGGCAGTGCCGGCGGCATCCGGCTGGCCGAGGGCTACCGGACCGACCTCACCGGGCTCAGCCAGGGCGAGGCGCAGTCGCTGTTCCTGCTGGGCATCCCCGGCCCGCTCGACGACCTCGGCATGGGCGGCTCGACCAGCGCCACCGAGCGCAAGCTGATGGCCGCGCTGCCGCCGGCGGCGCGACGCGACGCCGAGCGCGCCCGCCGGCTGCTGCACGTCGACCCGGCCGGATGGAACCGGCCACCGGCCAGCGTGGCCCACCTGGCCACCGCCTTCGACGCCGTCTGGCGGGAGCGCCGCCTGCGCCTGCGCTACACCCGCGGCGACCACCGCACCGTGGAGCGGACCCTCGACCCCCTGGGGCTTGCCCTCAAGGGCTCGGAGTGGTACCTGGCGGCACGGCTGGGCACCGCCGTCGTCGTCTACCGGGTGGCGCGGATCCGGGCCGCCGAGGTCCTGGAGGAGGGATTCGAGCGGCCAGCGGACTGGGATACCGGCGCCTGGTGGCGGGAGTGGGTGGCGCGCTACGAGGCCGGCCAGCACTGGGTGGAGGTGGACGTGCTGGTCGATGCGGCCTTCGCGCCCACGCTGCCCTGGGTGCTGGGCGAGCACGTCCGGCCGCTCATCGAGGCCGCCCCGGTGGAACCCGACGGCCGACTGGCGTTGCACCTGCGTTTCGCCGACCTCGACGAGGCCTGCATCTCGCTACTGGGGACCGCCCGGCATGTCGAGGTGGTCGAGCCGCTGCAGCTTCGCCGGGCCCTGCTGACCGAGGCACGAGCCATTGTCGAGCGCCTGGCGGATGACGTCCAGCTGAGCTTTCCCGAGGTGATTCCACATACATGACAGGAGGTGTCATGTATGCGCCTGCAGACTCCTGGAACAGACCCGCCGGAGCCGCCGAGCGGCCCTCCGGCCCCCAGGAGGCGCCGCCCATGTTCCACCCCGACGAGACCCAGGCCCTGGCCTTCATCCGCTCTGACGAAGCCGCCCGCACCGCCCGGCGCCAGGCCCGCGTCCGGCGCGCCCGCCTGGAGCCGGGGCCGGAGCCGGTCGCGCCGCTGGAGGGGGCGCCGCTGTGGCTCGCCGGCCTGCCACGCGCCGCCGGCGAGCGCGGGCACGCGGTGGAGCAGCCCGCCACCGCCGCCCTGGCGGGCCGGTGATGGGGCCGTCGACACCAGTCGCCTATGTGCCCCTCTCGATGGCCTCGCGGCCCTCGTCGCAGACTGTCCGGAAGTCGCACCGCCGGCAGCGGTAGGGCGAGGCGTTGGGCGGGAAGGCGTTGTCGTGCCAGGCGCGGGAGATCTCCGCCAGGGTGGCCCCGATCTGGCCGGCGGCACGGCGGAGGCGGTCGGCGTCGAACTCCACGCGGGTCACCTCGGCGGTCTGCAGGTGGTGGAGCTCGACCGCCACCTCCTCGACCTGCTCCTGGCGGGCCAGCGCCACCGCGTAGGCGCGCACCTGGAGGTCGCGCGAGGCGCCGTCCTCGCCGCGGGGCGGCCCGGTCTTGTAGTCCACCACCACCGGCAGCCCGGTCCGGGGCTGGTCGACCCGGTCGAAGCGGCCGCTGACGCGCTCGGTCTCCATGGCCAGCGTGAAGGGCTGCTCCACCGCGGCGAGGCGGCCGAGGCGCCAGCCGTCCGTTGCCGCGTAGCGCCGCAGCGACTCCTCGCCGTAGCCGAGCAGCTCCGGCCGGGCACCCCGGAACCCGGCACCCGCCAGCGACCAGGCCGAGCCCCAGAGTCCGGCGAGCTGGTCCGCGTCCACCTCGGCCCCGGCACAGCGCAGCCGGCCGGCGTGCTCCAGCACCTTGTGCACCAGCGTCCCGTACCAGCTCTGCACCGTGGGCCGGACCGGCATCCGGTAGCGCCGCCGGTAGGCGTAGCGGCGCGGGCACTCCTTGAAATCGCGCAGGTCGTTGACCCCCGGCACCGGCGCCTGTCCCGGCGTCGTGGCCGCCGGCCGGGCCGGGGCGGCGAGGAGCGGCCCGGCGGGAAGGTTGACCGACTGCGGCGGCTCGGGCGCCGCCAGCATGGGGTCGAGAAACGGCGTCGGCCGGTCGTCCGCCCAGCCCTGCGGCCGCCGCAGCGCCCAGGTGAAGACCAGCCGGTCGCGGGCCCGCGTCGCCGCCACGTAGAACAGCCGCCGCTCCTCGTCGACGTGGCTGTCGCCCACCGGCGGAGGCTCGTCGACCAGCTCGTCGGGGAGCCGGAGCCGGTCGGCGAAGCCGGCGAACCCGGGCCAGCGCCACTCCGTGCAGCCGCCCACCACCACCACCGGCCACTCCAGCCCCTTGGCCCCGTGGGCGGTGAGCAGGGCGACGCCGACCACGCCGGAGTCGACGGTGGCGATGCGGTCGGCGTCGCCGCTGTCGCGGAGGACGCCCAGGTAGCGCAGGCCGGGGCGGAGCCGGATGTCGGTGGCGGAGTCGGCGAAGGCCTCGAGCAGCTCGGCGAACTTGCCCAGGTTGGCGCCCGCCTGCAGGCGCGCGCCCTCCTCGCGGCGCTCCAGGGCGCCCAGCCAGCCGCTGCGCTCCAGCGCATCGAAGACCACCTCGCGGATGTCGGCGTGCTGGGCCAGCGCGTGGAGCTCGACCGCGTCGGCGGCGCAGCGGGCGGCGGCCGCGGCGTCGGCCGGCTCGGGCAGCAGCCCGGTGGCGGTCTCGGGGTCGCCGAGCAGCTCGCCGAGCGGCCGGTCGTCGCGCGCCGCCGCACTCACCAGCCGCTGCCGTCCGCGCGCCGAGACGCTCCACGCCGGCAGGTGCAGGCAGCGCACCAGGGCCTGGGAGTCGGCGGGCTCGTCGATCAGGCTCAGCAGCGCCAGCAGGTCCTTGATCTCGGGCTGCTGGAAGAAGCCGCGGCCCCCGTGGACCACGTGGGGCACGCCCTCAGCCCGCAGCGCCGCCACCGCCGGCCGCATGTCGTCGTGGCGGCGGAAGAGCCAGGCGATGCCGTCCGGCGGGGCGGTCCCGTCGTCGATCCAGCGGCGGCAGGCCCGTGCCACCGCGGCGCACTCGGCGCCGACGTCGGGCGCCCGCCAGACCTCGACCTCGACCCCGGCCTCGCGCTCCGCCACCACCACCTTCTCGAAGCGGGTCGCCGCCGCCGCCTCCGCGATCAGCGCCCGGCAGGCGCCGGTGATGCGCCGCGTGGACCGGTAGTTGCGTCCCAGGGTGATGCGGACGTGGTCCGGATGGGTGAGGGCGAAGCGGTCGAGGTTGGCCCGCGAGGCGCCGCGGAACTTGTAGATCGCCTGGTCGTCGTCGGCCACCACCAGCAGGTTGCCGTGGCGCTCGGTGAGCGTCTCCACCAGCCGGGCCTGGGCCAGGTTGGTGTCCTGGAACTCGTCCACCATGACCATGTCGATGCCGCCGCAGACCGCCCGGGCCGCCGCCTCCTGGGTGCGCAGCAGGTGGTCGCTGAGCAGGATGCAATCGTCGTGGTCCAGCAGCGCCAGCCGCCGGAACCGCTCATCGAGCCGCCGATGCACCTCGGCACACTCCGCGTGTCGCTCCAGCAGCGCCCGCTCCACCGGATCGGTGGAGGCCGCCAGGGAACTCTCCGCCCAGGCCGCGTAGCGCTCCGGGGTGACCAGCTCCTGCTTGGCCTTCTCGATGAGGTCGAGCAGCGCATCGATGAGGTCGTGGGGGCGGAGCGGGTTCCAGAGGGTGCGCGGCCGCAGCTCCTCGAGGACCGCCTCGCAGTGCAGCCAGCGCTCGGCGGCGTCGGCGATCCGGAACCCGGGCGAGACGCCCACCAGCCAGCCCCACTCGCGCAGCAGCCGCCGGCCGAAGGAGTGGAAGTTGAGCAGCGGCGATTCGGCCGGGAAGGCTCCGGCGATCCGCTCGGCACGTTCCCGCATCTCCTGAGCCGCCCGCACCGTGTAGGTGAGGACCAGCTGCCGGTCGGCGGCGACGCCGTCCTGGGTCAGGGCCAGAAAGCGCTCGACGATCACCCTGGTCTTGCCGCTGCCGGGTCCGGCCAGCACCAGGCAGGCGCCCTCGCGATGGTCGACGGCGGCCCTCTGGTCGGGGTCCAGGACAGCGGTGTCGGCGATGTCGGCGTGGTCGGCCATGGCGTCGGCCCAGCCTAGTGACGCCGGCGACTGGCGTGCGTCGCCGGGCTCACACCGGTGGCCGGACGCCCTCCTTGCCGGGGACGCGCGGGCCGGGGATGCCGGCAAAGCGGTAGGCGCCCGGCTCACGGCCCGGCTGGACGTGGATGCAGTCGCCGGGACCGCCCTCGGTGAGCGCGTGGATGACGGCGGCGGCGACGTCGTCCGCCTCCAGCAGCGGGAACCCGGCATCGACGAGCAGAACGCGGTGGCCGGCGATCAGCGGGGTGTCGACGATCCCGGGGCAGACGGCGTTGACGATCACTCCGCGCGCCGCCAGCCCCGGGGCGACGGCGCGCACCAGACCGACGACGGCGTGCTTGCTGGCGGTGTAGACGGGGTCGCTGGCCATGGGGGTCAGGCCGGCGAGCGAGGCGGTGGCCACGATCCGACCCGAGCCGTGGGCCGCCATCACCGCCGAGCAGGCGCGCAGCCCGAAGAAGACGTGATCCACGTTGACCCGCATGACCCGCCGGTAGGCGTCCTCGTCGATGCCGGCGAGGTCGGCGACGAAGGCGCCCACGCCGGCGTTCAGATGGACGGCGTCGAGGCCGCCGAGCTCGCCGGTGACCCGCTCGACCAGCCCCGGCCAGGCGTCGGGGTCGGCGACGTCGGTCTCGACGGCGAGGTCGCTGCTGCCATGGGGCGGCGCCGCCAGGTCGGCGACGGCGACCCGCATGCCGGCGGCGCGCAGGCGGGCGACGGTTGCCAGTCCGATGCCGGAGGCCCCACCGGTGACCAGCGCCACACCACCTCGGAGCGACGTCATGGATCAGTCCTCCTGCTCAGCGCCGGGCCAGCGGCGGCGGTCCGGCGACGTCGGCACGGATGATGGTGGGGAGCCGGCGGACGCCGATCATGACCTGCAGCATCACCGGCACGTGGTCGTCGACGTGGAGCACCAGCGCGGTCCCGGGGGCGGCCTCGACGGTGCGGTCGGTGGACTCCCGAGGGCCGGTGAGGGTGACGCGCCGGCTGGCGTACATGCGCAGCGTCCGCTGCCGCAGGTCGTCGAGCAGCGCCTCGCCGTGGGCCAGGAGGAAGACGCCGCCCTCGCGGCATGCCCGGGTCAGGGCGCCGTCGATCCAGCCGTCGCCGGTCCAGGTGCCGCGCACCTCGGCATCGAAGGTGGCCGTCCGCAGCCCCCGGGCGTCGACGTGGGCGAAGCTGCGGCCGGCGGCCGACGCGGCCGCCTCGAGCAGGGCCACGGGATCGCGGTCACCCAGCAGCGCGGCGGTGCCGCCGGCCGCCACCAGGGCGCCGAGCGCCTCCTCGGCGGCGACGGGTGGGCCGGTGTGGGCCTCGGGCATGGCCGGAGGCTAGCAGGCCGTTGCAGCGCGCTATTGTCGGGGCTGCCGCCGGCCGCTCCCGCCGGTGGTGGCCCGTGGACCCGGAGGTCGACATGGAACTGCTGGCGCTGGTCAAGCACGACTGCCCGGTGTGCACCCAGCTGATGCCGGCCCTCGACGCCGCCCAGGCCGCCGGGGCGCCGCTTCGCGTCCTCTCCCAGAGCGACGCCGCGGCCACCGAGGGCTGGGCCCGCCGGCTCGGGCTGCGCCGCACCCCGGAGCTCGACACCGACCTGCTGGTCAGCGAGCGCCACGACCCCGAGGCGGTGCCGGCGCTCCTCCTGATCGATGCCGGCGCCGAGCGCGGCCGCGTCGAGGGCCTCGACCGGGAGGGCTTGCGCGCCCTGGCCGAGGCCGCCGGCGTCCACCTCGACCTCGACGGCCTTCCCGCCCACCGTCCGGGCTGCGCCAGCCTCACCCGTGACCCGCGGGTGGCGCCCCGGCTGGCGGTCCGCCGCGCCCGGGGCGAGGGCCGGCTCCGCTCCCGCTCCCTCCCCGTCGGCGCCCACGAGGACCCCCACGAGGCGCTGGTGGAGCGCGGCCTCACCGACGGGCTGCCGGTGGTGCCGCCCACCCCGGAGCGGGTCGTCGCCCTCCTCGAGGGCACCTCCAGGCATCCCCAGGAGGTGGTGGCGGCGGTGCCGCCCTACATGGCCGAGGCCACCGTCGAGAAGGTGGCGGTCAACGCCGTCATGGCCGGCTGCACCCCCGAGATGCTGCCGGTGGTACTGGCCGCGGTCGAGGCCGCGTGCGTGCCCGAGTTCGCCCTCCACGGATTGCTCGCCACCACCTACCCGGCGGGGCCGCTGGTGGTGGTGAGTGGGCCCATTGCCGACAGGATCGGCATGAACTCGGAGGGCAACTGCCTGGGCCAGGGCAACCGGGCCAACCTGGCCGTGGGACGCGCGCTCCAGCTGGTGGTGCGCAACCTGGGCGGCGGCCGGCCCCAGGTGGAGGACCGCGCCGCGCACGGCCAGATGGGCAAGCTGGCCGCCTGCTTCGCGGAGCGCACGCGCGACTCGCCCTTCGCACCCCTGGGTGTCGACCTGGGTTTCGCCGCCGGCGACACCACGGTCACTCTGTATGCCGCCGAGGCACCGCGCGTCATCGTCGACCAGCTCTCGCGCGACGCGGAGGACCTGGCGCGGAGCCTGGCGGCCGGGCTGCTGGCGGTTGCCCATCCCAAGCTGTGCTGGGCCTTCGACGCCGTGCTGGTGGTCGGGCCCGAGCACGGGCGGGTGCTGCGCCGGGCGGGCTGGGACCGGCCGGCGCTGCAGCGGCGCCTCCACGAGCTCACCACGCGGCCGGGCGGCGAGGTCATCCAGGGCGCCGGGGGCTGTCCCGAGGGCATGGCCGCCGCCTACGTGACGGACCCGGGGGCGCCCTTTCCCAAGTTCCTGTCACCGGACCGCATCGGCGTGGTCCACGCCGGCGGCGACGCCGGGCTGTTCAGCATGATCTTCGGGCTCTGGGTCAGCGGCGCGCTGGGCTCCGCCCCGGTCACCAGGAGGGTCGACGCGTGGATGTGAGCGCCGCCATCGAACTGCTCGACCCCACCCCGGAGCGGGCGCCGCAGGACCGCCCGCTGGCCCCGGGACTGCCGCCGGCCGGCGGCCGGCTGGCGCTGCTCGACATCCGCAAGGCGCGCGGCGACGTCTTCCTCGACGAGCTGGAGCACCTTCTCGTCGACCGCGGCTACGCCGTGGAGCGCGTCGCCAAGCCCACCTTCACCAAGCCGGCGCCGGCCGACCTGCGCCGGGAGATCGCCGAGCGCGTCGACGGCGTGGTCGAGGCGCTGGCCGATTGAGGCTCCTGCGTGTCGTGCGGTCTGCACGACGTGATGGCCTTCGAGGGTCTGGGCCGGCCGGCGGTCCTGGTGGCCAGCGACGCCTTCACCCAGGCGGCCACGGACCAGTCGGCGCTGCTGGGTCAGCCGGCACTGCGCCGGGTGCTGGTTCCCCACCCCATCCAGGACCGCACCGACGAGGAGCTGCGCGCGCTGGCGCGGGCGGCGGTGGAGGGCGTGGTGATGCGGCTACGGCGGCCGGTGGCGCCCGCGACCGCGTCCGGCTAGCGCACTCCGCGGGTTACACGACGACGACGACGCAGGCGGCCACGAACAGCACCTGAATCAGGGTGCGGACAGGCAGCGGCGTCGCCGGCCGCCGACCGATCCCGGCGTCCACCCGGGCGGCATGAACGTTGGCCGGGAACATGGCGATGAGCAGGAGGGCCAGGCAGGCGGCTGCCCACCTCGCCGTCGCGGGCAGGGCCAGGCCGACGGCGGCCAGACCCTCGAGCACGCCGGTCACGGTGATGAGCAGGCCGGGATGCGGGAGGCCGGGCGGGACCATGGCGACGAGGTCCCGGCGCCGGCGGTTGAAGTGCGCCGTCGTGGTGAGCACCAGCATGGCGGCCAGCCCCCTCGGATGGCGGCGTCCCAGGCGTCGAGGACGGCGACGCCGGCGACGCCGGCAGCGCGAAGGCAGGCGGTGACGGTGACCAGAACCAGCATTGGAACCATGGCGGTGACCCCCCGGTACGCGGGCTAATCTATCCAATGGGTAGATTACCGGGCGCGACGCTATCCAGTCAATGGTCAGATGTCATGGGTATCCTCCGATGGATGGCAGGCCATGAGACCAGCTCCCGCCCGTACCACCACGGCAATCTCCGGGCTGAGATGCTGGCCGCCGCCGTCGAGGCCATCCCGCGCCTTGGCGCGGCCGGTGTCAGCCTGCGTCACCTGGCGCGGAGCGTCGGCGTGACTCACGGGGCCGCCGCCCACCATTTCGGCGACAAGGTCGGACTGTTCACGGCTCTCGCGGCCGAGGGCTACCAGCAGTTGGCGGCCGAACTGGAGGCCGGGTGGAAGGAACGCCACGACCTGGCCGACGTGGCCGTCGCGTACGTGCGGTTTGCCGCCGGCCATCCGGCGCACTTCGCGGTCATGTTCCGCCCCGAGCTCTACCGAGCCGCCGACGCCCAGGTCGTCGAGGCGCGGTCCCGCTCCAGCGCCGTCCTCTATGAGGCGGCGCGCGACGTCGCCGACGCCGCCGGCGGCGACCCGGTCCGGGCCGGCGTCGCCGCCTGGGCATATGTCCACGGCATCGCCACCCTGTGGAAGGACGGCAACATCCCGCCAGGTCTGGCCGACGACGCCGTCGCCCTCACTGCAGAGATCGGCCCCTACCTGTTCCAGGCATCCCGGGCTGCGGCGCGGCGGGGCCGATCGTCGCCCTCGCCACATCGGCCTGACATCGGCCGGCCTGCGCCGCCTCGGAACCCCGTGGCGAGCTAGGAGAACATCCCCAGGCGGGCGGCCTTCTCGTAGACCCGCGAGGCGCCCTCGTGGTCGCCCCGGCGTGCCAGCACCGCGCCGATCCGGAGCAGGACCTGGCGCTGCTCAATGGCGCCGCTGCGCTGCAGCCAGCGCTGCGCCTGGGCCATCAGCCGATCGGCGCCGGCCCCGTCACCGGCGGCCTCGGCGGCCTCCGCCTCGGCCATGGTGGCCGCGGGCCGGAGGACCGGGTCATGGATCTCGCGTGCCACGACACTCGCCTCGTGCGCCGCCCGGGCGCCGGCCTCGACGTTGCCCTCGGCCAGCTCGATCACTGCCATGCGCTCCTGGGCGTAGCCCTCGATGCGGCGGTCGCCGATGGCGCGTGCCGCGGTGATGGCGCGTTCCTGGTAGGCGCGCGCCTGGCCGAGGTCGCCGCGGTCGAAGTTGGCGTGGCCGATGTTGTGGAGCAGGTGGACCTGCAGCTGGCGCATCTCCAGCCGCTCCAGCAGGGCCACCGCCCGCTCTGCGTGCGCGATGCCGGCGAGGGCGTCGCCGCGCTCGCGCGCCGCCACGCCCAGGCCCATCTCGGCGATGGCCAGCTGCTCCAGATCCTCGGCGTCGGTGGCGGCGTCGTGGGCCTGGGAGTAGGCGGCCAGGGCGCGGAGGGGATCGCCGAGGCGCATGTGGCAGTTGCCACGGTTGCGATGGAGGCCCGCCAGCGTGGCCGGGGAGGCGAACCCGCGGGCGCCCAGCTCGGCACCCCGGTCGAGGTAGTGGAGCGCGGCGGCGAAGCGCTCCGCCTCGTAGTGGGCACGGCCGATGAGGTTGTGGGCCAGCACCGCTGCCTCCGAGGCGTCCCCGGCGGGAAGCGCGGTGATGGCGGCCAGCCCGCAGTCGCCGGCGGCGTCGGGCTCACCGCGGAGCAGATGAACCAGGCCGCGGAGACGATGGTGGTCGGCGAGCGCCTCGGAGCCGCTGATCAGACCCCCGAGCTCGTCGAGCAGAGCCTCGGCGCGGTCCGCCTGCCCGGCCAGCACGGCCGCCTCGGCGGCGCGCAGCAACGCCGCGCGGTTGCCGGCGGCGGGTGAGTCGGGCTGGAGCGCGGCGACGGGGACGCCCAGCCGGTCGGCGAGGAAGCGCAGCGACTCGGGACTGAGCCGGCTGCGGCCCGACTCCACGTGGGAGATGAACCCCTTGGTCAGGCGGTCGCCGCCAAGCTCGGACTGAGAGAGTCCGCGGGCCAGGCGGAGGGCCCGGACGCGCTCGCCGAGCGTCTCGGCGGCAAGCGCCTCGGCCGTGGACGCCGGCGACGGGATGACCACGGGCCGCCGCCCGGCGGCACGCCCGCTGGAGGTGATGGCAGTCGCGATCATCGGCGGAAGTCTAGAGCGAGACCGGACTGATGCCGTCGTGATGAACGCGGCAAGGCCGCACCCTCACGCAACGGAGAAGGATGCGCCGAAGCAGGGCGGCAGGATGTCGGCGACGGCTCCGCCCGAGGCCGCGGGCTGCGCGCCAGAGATGCCCGCCACCGCCGCGGCCGGTGCGGAGTGCCCCGCCAGGATGCCGAAGGCCGCCGTCAGCAGCACGGCGATGAGCAGACGGACACGGAGTGCTCGGGGATGGCGGATCACGTTGTGGCTCTCTCCGGGTGGCGCGGGACGGCCGAGTGTGCGCGCACGGTATCTCACCGGGGGGTCCTGCGGAGCGTCGCGACGGGTTTCGTTGTCAGCGCAGCCAATCTGCTCCGGGGGGTTGCGTTGCCTTGCCGGTATGCGTGTATAGTCCGCCGTATACGACGGCCGGGCTACTGCTCGACCGGCGTCCCGCACCGCCCCCCAACGGACGTCCCGAGCCTGCCGGTCCCCCCCCGACTGGTGGCTTGGGGCGTCCCCAGGGGTGGTCGCGGTCAGCGGTGCCGGACGCGAGGCCGCGCCGGCGGCTCGATCCGGGTCTGACGATCCTGGCTTCGCAGGTATCCTGCGAGCCCGTGCCGCCCGGCGGCGCGCATCGCAGCATGGCGCCCCGGAGGTAGCCCCGTTGGATCCCACAGCCGTCGTCATCCCCTACGTCGTGGAGACGAGCAACCGCGGCGAGCGCGCCTTCGACATCTACTCCCGGCTGCTGCGCGATCGCGTCATCTTCCTGGGCACCGAGGTCGACGACCACCTCGCCAACCTGATCATGGCCCAGCTCCTCTTCCTCGAGGGCGAGGACCCGGAGAAGGACATCTCCATCTATGTCAACTCGCCGGGAGGCTCGGTCACGGCCGGCCTGGCCATCTACGACACCATGCAGTACGTGCGCCCCCGGGTCAGCACCATCTGCATCGGGCTGGCCGCGTCGATGGGTGCGGTGATCCTGGCCGGCGGCGCCGACGGCATGCGCTTCAGCCTGCCCAACAGCCGGATCATGATCCATCAGGTCTCAGGCGGCTTCCGCGGCCAGCAGTCGGACATCGAGATCCAGGCCCGCGAGGCCCTCTACCTGCGGGCGCGCAGCGACGAGATCCTGGCCCGGCACACCGGCAAGACGGTGGAGCAGATCCACGACGACACCGAGCGCGACTTCTTCCTCGACCCCGAGGAGGCCAAGGCCTACGGCCTCATCGACGGCATCATCTCGGGCAAGGCCGAGCTGGTGGCGGCCACCCCGGAGCTGCCCTCTGACTCAGGGGGCTGACCGGGTCAGACCAGGCTGCCGCTGACCAGGGCCAGGATCTCCTCCCCCTCCTCGAGGTGGGAGGCGTCGTTGAGGCTCAGCAGGATGCGCTCGCTGCCGGCGGTCAGCACCGCCGAGACGCCGGTGTGCCAGGGCACGAACCACATGTCCCGGGTGGCGCCCGTCCAGGCGCCGAGCACCGCGTTGATGATGCCGCCGTGGCTGACGACCACCACGACGCCGCCGGGATGCCGCGCCACCACGCTCTCCACGGCGGCCACGCCGCGGCTGCGCAGCGACGCCATCGCCTCCACCCCCGGGCCGCCCCACTGCACCCGACCCACCATGCGCACCGCCGCCAGCGTGGTCCGGACATACTCGTCGGGGTGCGGCTCGAGCGCGCTGGCCGCCGACTCGGTGTAGCGAGTCTGCCTCGCCTCGGTGCTGATGCGCACCTCGTCGAGGTCGGGCTGGACCTCGACCGCGAGCCCGCAGGCGCGCCCCACCGCCGCCGCGGTCTGCTGGGAGCGGCGCAGGGTCGAGGCCACCACCGCGCTCACCGGCAGGCGCGACAGCCGGATCGCCAACCGCTCCGCCTGACGCTCGCCGCGAGCGCTCAGCTCGCTGTCGTCCACCCGCATGGTGCGCTGCTCGGCGTGCCGCACCAGCAGCAGCAGCGTGTCCGGGGGCGGCGGTGCGGCGGGGCGGGCGGAGGGCACGGTCACGCCTCCGGCGCCTCCGGCCGCGGCGGGATGGTCCGGCCCGAGGCCAGCGCTGCCGCCTCGATGGTGACCCGGTGGCGTGCCAGCGTGGCGCGTGCCTCGGGCACCAGCAGCGCGCGGAGAAGCGGGCCCACCAGCCGCTGGGGCAGCGGCAGGGAGAGGCCGGCCGAGGCCTGCCAGGTGAGCCATGTGGACTCGCCGTCGGCCTCCAGCACGTAGGACTCCTTGAGGGTGCCGACGGCGCCGTCGAGGAGCTCCAGCTGGACGCAGTCGGGGGCGCGCAGCCACACCCGGTGGATGCCGGCGACGACCCGGCCCAGCTGGCGGGTTCGCAGCCGGACGATCAGGTCCGGACCGTCCTCGGCGAGGACCTCAGGCTCCAGCCCGGCCTGCCAGATCGGGCTCTGCCGGCTGAAGGTGCTGAGGCACTGGAAGACATAGAGGCGCGGCGCCGCCACCCGCAGTCGCAGCGCCGGAAGCTCGGTGGACGCGCCGGTCCTCCTTCAGGCCTGGGCCTGCGCACGTCGGACGCCTGCTGGCGGGGCGGACCGGTGCGCTGCCGCGCCACCGGCCCCCGGTGCGGCCCGGCGAGAATGCCGCCGCGTGATCCTACACGTCGCCCACCGCTCCGGCTGGGAGGTCGCGCCCACCGGCTCGGACCCGGATGGCTACTCGCCCGCGGGCCTTGAGGCCGAGGGCTTCATCCACCTCTGCGTCGGCCGCCAGCTTCGCGGCGTGCTGCGCCGTTTCTTCGCCGGAGCCCCCGACCTGGTGCTGCTGGGAGTTGACGAGACCCGGCTCGACCCGGCGCAGCTGCGCTGGGAGCCGGGTGGCGACGATCGCTTCCCGCACCTCCACGGGCGGCTGCCCCGGCAGGCGGTGACCGCGGTGGCGACCCTGCCCGACCGCCCCGAGCTGGCCGTGGCGCTGCCCCCGGCCGCGGCCCGGCTCTGCGCCGCCGCCACCGGCGACGAATCCTTGGGGGTGGTGGCCTGGCCGGTGGGTGGCGGGATGTCGGTGACCACCGACCCGGCGGCCGTCGACCGGCCGGCGCTCCACGCCGCGCTCGGCGCCAGCTACTGGTCGCCCGGCCTGCCGCGCCAGGTCATGGACGCGGCGCTCGACGCCTCGCTCGGCTTCAGCGCCCTCGACGCCGGAGGCGCCTTCCTGGGGTTCTGCCGCCTGGTCACCGACAGCGCCGTCCACGCCCACCTCGTCGACGTCATCGTCCTGCCGGAGCACCGCGGCCGCGGGGTCGGCAGCGAGCTGGTGCGCTGCGCCCTCGATCACCCCGCCCTCCAGGGGCTGCGCCGTTGGACGCTGGACACCCGCGACGCCCAGGGGCTGTACGCCCGCTTCGGCTTCGCGGACCCACCCGTCCCCGGCGGGCACATGGTGCGACTGGCCGCAGCCGCGGATGTCTACGCGGTTGTGGATCCGCCCTTCGACGGAGAGTGAGCCGCTCCGGGCCTGGGTAGGATCAGGCTCGATGATGCGACACGCGCCGACCTTCGACGAACCGGTCGAGCGCGCGCCCGGCGCCGCCGGCCCACGCCCGGTGGGCCGGGTGATCCGGCTGTTCAAGCCCTACCGGCGCCGGGTCGCCGTGGTGGCCCTGGCCATCCTGATCACCAGCGGGCTGGGTGTCGCCAACCCCCTGCTGATCCGCGAGGTCTTCGATCGCGCCCTGTTCACCAGCGACGGCGTGCACACCCGCACGCTCATCTTCCTGGTCTCGCTGATGGTGGCCATCCCCATCATCACCGGCGCCATCGGCGTCGTGCAGACCTACCTGACCAACTCCGTCGGCCAGCGCGTCATGGAGGATCTGCGCAACACCCTGTACCAGCACCTGCAGGCGATGTCACTGCGCTTCTTCACCGGCACCCGGACCGGCGAGATCCAGTCCCGGCTGGCCAACGACGTCGGCGGTGTGCAGTCGGTGGTCAGCGACACCGCCTCGACCATCATGGCCAACGTCGTCATCCTGATCAGCACCATCATCGCCATGCTGGTGATCAGCTGGCAGCTGACGCTGATCAGCCTGGCGCTGGTGCCGCTGTTCGTGCTCCTGACCTGGCGCGTCGGGCGGGCGCGGCGCCGCATCGCCGGCGAGACGCAGAAGAGCAAGGCGGAGATGAGCGCCATCATGCAGGAGACGCTCTCGGTGAGCGGCATCCTGCTGGCCAAGGTGTTCGACCGCCAGTCCGACGAGATCGACCGCTTCCGGCGGGAGAACCGGCAGCTCGCCACCCTCCAGGTGCGCCAGCAGATGGTCGGGCAGGCCTTCTTCGCCATGATCGGGACCTTCTTCTCGATCACGCCCGCACTCGTCTACCTGCTCGCCGGCCTCACCGTGGTGCGTGGCGGCGGCATCGCCGGCGGCGCCCTCACCGCCGGGTCGCTGGTGGCCTTCACCACCCTGCAGTCACGGCTGTTCTTCCCGGTCGGCCAGATGCTCCAGGTGTCGGTCGAGGTGCAGTCCTCGCTGGCGCTCTTCACCCGCATCTTCGAGTACCTCGACCTGCCGCGCGACATCGTCGATCGCGAGGGCGCCCGCACCGTGCCCCGCGCCGAGATCCATGGCCGGGTGGTGCTCGACCAGGTCTCGTTCCGCTACGAGCGCCCCGACGACCCCGTCGCCCTGGCGGCGAAGCGCATCGCCGAGGGGGAGCGGCGCGGCGACCCGCGCGACGGGAAGCAGAAGCAGCCGCCCGCCAGCCCGATGGTGACGACCGAGCCGGACGCGGCCGGGGACGGGCGGGCCTGGGCGCTGGAGGACGTCTCCCTGGAGGTGCGACCCGGCCAGCTGGCCGCCATCGTCGGCCCCAGCGGCGCCGGCAAGACCACCATCAGCTACCTGGTGCCCCGCCTCTACGACGTGGAGCGCGGGGCGGTGCTGATCGACGGCAACGACGTCCGTGACCTCACCCTGGGCACCCTCGCCGACGCCGTCGGCATGGTGACCCAGGAGAGTTACCTCTTCCACGCCAGCGTGCGCAGGAACCTGCTCTACGCCCGGCCCGGCGCCACCCAGGAGGAGATGGAGGCGGCGGCGCGCGCCGCGCTCATCCACGACCGGATCGCCGAGATGAGTGAGGGCTACGACACCGTCGTCGGCGAGCGCGGCTACCGCATGTCGGGGGGCGAGAAGCAGCGTCTGGCGATTGCGCGCGTGATCCTCAAGGATCCCCGCATCCTCATCCTCGACGAGGCCACCTCGGCGCTGGACACGCGCAGCGAGCGGTTGGTGCAGGCGGCGCTGAAGCCGCTGATGCAGGGCCGCACCACCATTGCCATCGCCCACCGCCTCAGCACCATCCTGGCCGCCGACGTCATCTTCGTCCTGGATCGCGGCCGCATCGTCGAGCGCGGCACCCACGCCGAGCTGATCCGCGACAGCGGGCTCTACCGTCAACTCTACGAGGAGCAGTTCGGCGACGGCCGGATCGAGGCCCGCTGCAAGGACGGTGTGGTGCTGAGCAGCGGCCGCGTCGTCGAGACCGCCGCCGCCGTCTGACGGGAGGTACCCCATGACCAGGTTCGTGGTCGACCCCGGCGCCGTCATCCGGCTGGCCGGCGAGGAGATCGAGGTGGCCGCCGGGCATGTGCTCCTGGCGCCGACCCTGCTTCGCTCGCAGACGCTGTCGGCCCTGCACGAGGCCGTCCAGCGGGGCGAGATCGAGGCGGGCATGGCGCGCCGGCAGCTCGCCCGCATCGGGCGGATGCCGATCAGGCTCCTCGGCGACGCGGTGCTGCGACGCCGGGCCTGGGAGGTGGCGGATCAGCTGGGCTGGGCCTCGACCTACACCGCCGAGTACGTCGCCCTCACCCAGTTGCAGGCCGACGCCTTCGTCACCCTGGACGCGGAGCTGGCGCGCCGCCTGGAGGGGATTGTGGTCACGGCGTCGCTCGACGCGCTGCGTTGACCGCTCAGGGCCGCGTGGGACCGATGTGCATCAGCGCTGCGCCGGCGCCGGCGGGCGTGGCATGCTGGCTGAGCCGGCGGGCTGTGGGGCCCGCGGAATCGAACGGTTGGATGTGAGCAGCGCACACCTTCGAGCGAAGCTCGACCGGGTGGGTCGGTACGTCTACTCCGCCGCCCGGCTGGTGCCGCACGACTCGCGATGCGGTGCGGCGGCGCGCATCGTGGGCCGCGCCGTCCGCGCCGTCGACAAGCGCCTGCACATCGAGCACGTGGGCAGCACCGCCGTCGACGGGCTGCCCGGCAAGGGGGTTGTCGACCTCATGCTGACCTACCCGAGCGGGCTGCTCGAGGTGGCCCGCGACGTGCTCGCCGAGCTCGGTTTCCAGCGCCAGGAGTTCGGCAGGCCGTTTCCCGAGGAGCGGCCGATGCGCGTCGGGACGGTGACCGTTCTGGGCCGCGAGTACCGCGTCCACATCCACGTCCTCGCCGAGGACAGCACCGAGGTGCACAGCCTGCGGCGCTTCCGCGACCGGCTCCGCGCCGACGAGCGCCTGCGGCACGCGTATGCCGAGCGCAAGCGCGAGCTGATCGAGGCCGGGATCACCGAGTCGCCGCACTACGCGGAGGCCAAGGGGGAGTTCATCCTCAAGGCGCTCGACGCCGGCGGCGAGACCGGCGCGGCTCACTGATGCGGCGATGAGCACCGACCCCGACGAGCGTCCGCGGGCCTGGACCGGCACCCCGGTTCGCCCCCACCCGGGTGCCCGCGACAACGGCGCCCAGACCCTGGCCTGGGGCGGCCGGCGTGAGCGTCTGCCGTTGCGCTGGCCCTTCGCCACCGCCGTCGAGGGCTTCCGCGCCAAGGCGCTGGCCAACCCCGGGTACGACCCGGCGGCCACCTTCGTCTGGGGTCAGATGATGGCCGTCGGCTTGATCGAGATGCCTTCGACTGCCGCGTCCAGCGCTACCTGACCGGTGTCCGCCACCTGGTGAGGCGCGCATGCGCGCCGGACGGTGTCGGTGGTGGCGACCCCGATCGGATTCGAACCGACGGTCTCCGCCGTGACAGGGCGGCGTGTTAGGCCAGCTACACCACGGGGCCGCGCGAGCCTGAGATCTTACCACCCGCTCCGCGCTGCGATCCCGCGCCCGCGGCGCCCGGGCCCGAGCCGCCATCCTGCGCGCATGCCATCCCGAGGCCGACCCCCCGACGAGCACTCCGCCGGCGCCGTGGTCTGGCGGCGAGGCCCGCACGGCGCCCTGGAGGTCTGCCTGATCAGAGTGGGAACCGCCTGGAGCCTCCCCAAGGGCCACCTCGACCACGGTGAGACTCCTGAGCAGGCGGCTCTGCGCGAGGTGGTCGAGGAGACCGGCCTCCCCGCCGGCGCTCTGACCGCGGGCCAGGCGCTGCCGGCCAGCGAGTACGCCTACCGGCGGCGTGAGAGCGGTCGCCTGGTGTTCAAGCGCGTCGACCATTTTCTGGTGGAGCTCACCCAACCCGAGGCGCGCCTGGTCCCGCAGGCCGCGGAGGTCGACGAGGTGGCATGGGTGCCGCTCGAGGAGGCCGGGAAGCGCGTCGCCTACCGGGACCTGCGCGCCGCCCTGGCCGAGGCGGTGCGCCTGCTCGGGTAGGCTTGCCGGAGATGAGCGTGCGCCTCTTCGACACCGCAACCGCGCAGGTGCGCCCGCTCCAGCCCCGCGACGGTCACCTCGGCATCTACGTCTGCGGGATCACGCCGTACGACTCGGCACACCTGGGGCACGCCTTCACCTATCACGTCTTCGACCTGATCTCGCGCCGCCTGCGCAGCGACGGGGTCACGGTCACCAGCGTCCGCAACATCACCGACTGCGACGACGACGTCTTCCGGGTGGCCCGCCAGCGCGGCATCCCGCACCGCCGCCTGGTGGCCGAGCAGGTGGAGCGCTTCGAGGCCGAGATGGAGCTGATCGGCATCGAGCCGCCCGACGCCCGGCCGGCCGCCAGCGCCCATGTCCCCGCCATGATCGACTGGATCCGGCGGCTGGAGCTGGCGGGTTTCGCCTACGCCCGCGAGGGCTGGGTGTACTTCGGAGTGGCGCGGTTCGAGCGCTATGGCGACCTGAGCCGCATGACGCGGCAGCAGATGCTGGCGCTGAGCAGGACCCGGGGCGCCGACCCCGACGATCCCCGCAAGCGCGACCCGCTGGACTTCGTGCTCTGGCAGCCGTCTCTGCCTGACGAGATGATGTGGGAGAACCCCTGGGGCGCACCCGGCCGGCCGGGCTGGCACATCGAGTGCAGCGTCCTCGCGACGCTCCACGTGGAGCGGGGCATCGACCTCCACGGGGGCGGAGACGACCTCGTCCATCCACATCACGATTCGGAGATCGCCCAGGCCGAGGCCATCGGCCCTCACCCCTTCGCGCGCCACTGGGCGCACGTTGCCATGGTCGGTCTCGACGGCGTCAAGATGAGCAAGTCGCTGGGCAACCTGGTCTTCACCGCCGATGTCGCCGCCCGGATCGGGCGCGGCGCGGCGCGGCTGCTCCTCGCCGCCCACCACTGGCGGACGCCCTGGAGCTACGCGGAGGCCGAGCTGGGCGACGCCATGGCGCGCTTCGAGGCGGCCGAGCGCGCCGCCCGTTCCGAGGCGGTGCTCGGCGCCGCCGACGCCGCCGCCCTGGATCGCGAGTTCCTCGACCGGCTCGACGACGACCTGGACACTCCGGGCGCGCTCCGCGTTCTCGACGCGGTGGTCCGCCAGAGCGCGCCGCCACCCGGAGACGGCAGCGGGACGGTCCGCGCCGCCGTGATGGTGCCGCGCCTGCTCGGCCTGCTCGGCGCCCCCCTGTCGGCGGCCGCGCGCCGCAGTGGCGAGGCGCCCGTCGCCTGAGCCTCAGCCGGCGGCGACAGCCGGCCGGGCGACGGTGCGGCCCAGTGCCGGCGCCAGGCGGAGCACCTCGGCCATCAGCTCGGTGAACATCGCCGGCGTCAGCGACTGGGGCCCGTCGCTGAGCGCCTCGTCGGGATCGGGGTGGACCTCGATGATGACGCCGTCGGCACCCGCCGCCAGAGCCGCCAGGGTCATGGGCAGGACCAGAGCGCGAATGCCGGTGGCATGCGACGGGTCGACCATCACCGGCAGGTGCGAGAGCGTGCGCACCAGCGCCACGGCGGCCAGGTCGAGGGTGTTGCGCATGGCGGGCTCGAAGCTGCGGATGCCGCGCTCGCAGAGCACCACGTTGCGGTTGCCCTGCGCCACCACGTACTCGGCGCTCAGCAGCCATTCCTCGATGGTGTTGCTGAGGCCGCGCTTGAGGAGCACGGGCTTGCCCGACTGTCCCACCGCCTCCAGCAGGGCGAAGTTCTGCGCGTTGCGCGTGCCCACCTGGAGCATGTCGGCGTGCTCGGCGACGATGTCGACGTCCGCCGGGGTGAGCACCTCGGTGACCACCGGCAGCCCGGTCTCCTCGCGGGCGCGCGCCAGCAGCTCCAGGCCCTGGGCGCCCAGGCCACGGAAGCTGTACGGCGAGGTGCGCGGCTTGTAGGCGCCGCCCCGCAGCAGCACCGCCCCGGCACCGGCGACGGCGCGTGCCGTGGCGCTCAGCTGCTCGCCCGACTCGACCGCGCAGGGGCCGGCGGCCACCACCAGTTCCTCGCCGCCGATGCGCACGCCGCGCACCTCGACCACGGTCCTGCCCTCGTGCCACTCGGTGGAGACGTGCTTGTAGGGCTTGCTCACCGGGATGGCGTCGACCACGCCGGGAAGCCCGACGACGAAATCCCGCAGCGACGGCGGGTTCTCGCCGAAGACGCCGATGGCGATGCGCTCCTTGCCGGGCAGCTCGGTGGGCGTGTGATCGTGCTCGCGAACGTGGGCGAGCACGGTCTCGACCTCCTCCCGGCTGGCGTGCGCGTTCATGACGATGAGCATGGCGCCGTATTGTGACCTGCCTCCGTTGCGCACCCGCCCGGTCTCGGACGGTCCCGCCCCCCGGCTACAGTCGGTCGGGTGCCCCTGCCCACTCGCCGTCTCGAGCCCGGGGACGCCGCCGCCGTGGAGCGGCTGCTCTCCGTCGACACGGTGCGCAACGTCTACCTGCGCAGCGAGCTGCGTGTCGGCGCCCTCCGCGGCGGGCTGTGGTGGGGCGCCACCGCCGAGGGCTCGCTGGTGGCGACCATGGTCGGGGGTCCACTGGTGGTGCCCTGGGCGCCGACGCCCGAGGGCGCCGAGGCGCTTGCCGGCCAGCTCGGCCGGCAGGTGTCGCCGCGGATGATGGTCGGTCCCCGCGAGCAGCTCGCCGCCCTCCAGGCGGCGCGCCGGCCGCCGCCGCCGCCGCGCGAGGTGCGCGACCCCCAGCCGCTCCTGGTCGTCGACCGCGGCGGGGTGCGCGTCGTGGGGTCGGACCGGGTCCGGCTCGGCACCCCGCGTGACCTCGACGTGCTGGTGCGCGCCTCGGCGGCCATGCACAACGAGGAGATGGGCGTCGATCCGCTGCTCCTCGATCCCAGCGGCTGGCGCCATCGAATGGCCTCCCTGGTCGAGCGCGGCTGGAGCTGGGTGTGGTTCGAGGGCGAGGAGATCGTCTTCAAGGCGGAACTGAGCGCCTGGACGCCCGAGGTGGCCCAGGTTCAGGGGGTCTGGACCGCGCCCGGGCACCGCGGCCAGGGCATCGGGGCGGCGGGCATGGCGGCGGTGGCGGCGGCGGTGCTGGCCGAGGTGCCGCGCTGCAGCCTGTACGTCAACCACTACAACCTGCCGGCGCGCCGGCTCTACCAGCGCCTGGGCTTCGAGGAGGTCGGCGAGCTGGCCACCTACTTCTTCTGAGCACGGTCAGGCGCGCCGCCGTCGCGCGGGTCGATGCCGGTGCTACTTTGGGTCGATGATCGATGCGCGAGCCCAGGCCATCGTGCCGGCGCCGCCACCGGAGGTGTTCGCCGCCGCCAGCGACCTCGACCACGCCGACTGGCTGCCGGCGGTCCGCGGGCTGCGGCGCCTGCCCGGCAGCGCCGACGGCGTCGGCGCCCGCTACGCGGTCGAGGTGGGGCTGCTCGGCAAGCATCTCCAGGGAGTCCTGGTCTGCCGCGAGCTGGCGGCGCCCAGCCGGGCCGTCTACGAGCTCGAGGACGGCATGGACCTGTCGATCATCGTGACCGTGACCCCGGTGCCCGGCGGCAGCTCGCTGGAGCTGGCCGCTCGCTACGCGGTCGGGGGCGGCCCGCTGGGCAGCGTCGCCGAGCGGGCCTCGGCGCCGGCTGCGCGCCGCGAGGTGGGCCGTGCCGTGGAGCAGCTGGCGGCGCGTTTCGGCCGCAAGCCTCCCGTCAACCCTGTGGCGTGACCTCTCTCGACGACACCCTTCTCGATCAGCTGGCCTCCCAGGTGCGCGCCCACCCGCCGCTCCCCCGGGCGGAGGTGGCACGCCTGTTGCGCGGCGCCCGGTCCGGCGACGCCGGCGGCGAACGCGACATCCTGACCCGGCACCACATGTCGGTGGCCCTGGACGCCGCCCTGGCGCGGCGCGGCCCCGCCGACGACGTCGGAGAGTTCTTCCAGGAGGCCAACCTCGCCGTGGTCGGGGCCGTGATCGAGTACGCGGCGGGCACCGGCGATGCCGCCGGCCTGCTGGCCCACGTGCAACGGGCCGTCACCGCCCAGGTCGACGAGGTCCGCGAGCGCGAGCGCCGGGTGCGGGAGGAGACCGAGGCCTTCATGCGCGACACCCGCCTGCTCGACATCGCCGTGGCCGGCCTGGAGACCAAGCTGGGCCGGCCGGCCACCACCGAGGAGCTGGCCACGGTGCTGGAATGGACTCCGGAGCGGGTGGAGGCGCTCCGCGCCATCCTCGAGGATGCCCGGCGCCTCGACGACGGCTCCCTTATCCCCTACCTCGACGACGAGGAGGCCCACGCCTAGGAGGCGGCCGGACTCAGCTCCAGACGGCCTCGAGGAGCTCGCAGTCGCCGTCGGCGCAGAGCAGGCGGATGCGGGCGACGACGTAGCGGCCGTCGCCCGGGTGCAGTTGGATGGCGACCTCCTCGGCGCCCTCGCGGCTGCGGACGGTGCCGTGCCGCCAGACGGTGACCGGCTCGGTGAGCCGCTCGCGGAGGTGGGCCACCAGCCCGGGGTCGCCCTCGACCTCGCCGGACTCGGTGACGCGCGCTGTCTCCTCGCCCCGCCCGATCATGAAGACGATGGTGTCGATGGCCACGAGTGCCAATTAGACCAGCCCCGGGGCGTCAGGGCGGGTCGTCGGGGACCATTGAGTCACCGGCCAGCCGGCGCAGGTCGTCGCCGCGGGCGTCGAGGTCGCGCAGCCCCGCGGCCGGGCCGCGGTGGGCGGCGGCCGGGCCGAAGCGCCGTCGCAGCTCGTCGAGAGTGCGGTCGAGGGTGGCGTCACGCTGCGCCGAGAGGTCGAACAGGGGCAGCTGGGCGGCGTCGATGAGCCCGGCGACGCCGACACCGAGGAGCCGAAGCGGGCGGCCGTCCCAGGTCTGGGCGAGCAACCGGGCGGCGGCGGCGGCGATGGCCCGGTCGCCGTCGGTGGCGGCGTCGAGCGAGATCTGCCGGGTCGGCGTCTCGAAGTCCGGATAGCGCAGCTTGATGGTGACCGTCCGCGCCCGCCAGCCACCCTCGCGCAGGCGCCGGCCGACGTCGGCCGCCAGCTCGCGCAGGCGGCCGGCGAGCGCCTCGGGATCGTCGACGTCGGCGCTGAAGGTCTCCTCACGGCTGACACTCCCTGGCCTCCCCGGCACCACCACCGGGGCGTCATCCTGGCCGCGGGCCCGGCCCCCCAGAGAGCGCGCCGCCGCCTCGCCCAGGCGCCGCCGGAGCACGTCGGCGGGCAGGACGGCCAGCTGCCCGAGGGTGGTGACCCCGAGGGCGTGGAGGGCGCGCTCGGCGGCGGGTCCGAGCCCCGGCATCCGCCGCAGCGGCAGCGGGGCCAGGAAGGCGGCCTCCTCGCCCGGCCGCACCACCACCAGGCCGCGCGGCTTGCGCAGGTCGCTGGCCACCTTGGCCACCATCTTGCCAGTGGCGACTCCGGCGCTGGCGTGCAGCCCGGTGCGCTCCAGGATGCCGTCGATGATGCCGCGGGCCATCACCTCCGGCTCGCCGAAGCGCCGGATGCTGTTGCCCACGTCCAGGTAGGCCTCGTCGAGCGAGACCGGCTCCACCACCGGGGTGTACTGGCGCGCCACGGCGAACACCTCGGCGGAGAGACGGCGGTACTCGGCGAAGTCGACGGGGACGAGCACCGCCTGCGGGCAGAGGCGGAGCGCCGTGACCAGCGGCATGGCGCTGTGGACGCCGAAGCGGCGGGCCTCGTAGCTGGCGGCGCTGACCACGCCGCGCCGCACCGACGCCTCCGGTGGCGCTCCATCGCCCCTCACCGCCTCGGGGGCGCCGCCGACGATCACCGGCCGGCCGCGCAGCTCCGGCCGCCGCAGTTGCTCGACACTGGCGTAGAAGGCGTCGAGGTCGAGGTGGATGACGGCCCGATGCGGCCACCAGCTCCGCTCTCCCCCGGCCGCGGTGGAGCCGGTCATGAACCCGCCCGCTGCGAGGTGACCGGTGTCCGGCGCCGACGGCGCTGGAGCCAGGCTGACTCGGTCACACAGGTGACCCCGGTCACCTACGAGAGTGGTGCGCCGGCCGCGGGCGGGCGGCCGCGACGTCCGCGGGGGCGGCCACCGTCGTCGGTGACCTCGGCGTAGACCTGGGTGAAGCGCCGGCGGGCCCGGAAGAGAAGCGACTCGACCGCACTGACGCTGATCTTCATGGCCGCGGCGATCGACGGGTAGTCCAGCCCCTCGAGCTCGCGGAGGGCCAGGATGCGCCGGTAGCGCTGCGGCAGGTGCTCGATCACCCGCATGATCGTGGCCCGCACCTCGCTCTGCTCCGCCATACGCTCGGGGTGGCCGTCGTCGTGGCGCTCCAGGGCGCGCTGCAGCTCGTCAACCGGCGAGCCCTGCTCCTGGTACTGCTGGCGAGTCCGCGCGCGGCGGTGCTCGTCGATGGCCAGGTTGGTGGTGGTCCGGTGCAGCCACGCGCGCAGCCGGATGTGGCCGTGGCTCGACTGCAGCTGCCGGGTCAGCCGCAGGAAGGCCTCCTGGGCGATGTCCTCGGCCCGGTGCTGGTCGCTGATGACGCGTCGCGCCTGCAACTGGACGTAGCGGTAGTGGAGGGTGTAGATGCGCTCGAAGGCGCCCGCGTCGCCCGCCCGGAAGAGCTCGATGAGATGGGCCTCCTCGGCCTCGGCCGCCGCCACCGCCGGCGCGACGGTCACCGGGTCGGGCGCGGCGGCGGGAACCTGGGGAACGTCGGGCGCGGCCGGTACGGACGGCTCGGGCGGGCTCCCCGGTCCGAGGACGGTGGGACGGAGCGGGGGCGTGGCCCGCAGCGGCCGGGGTGTTCCCCGGGGCAGCGAGCCCAGCTCCATGGTGCTCACGTGCGGGCCGCCTGCGCCACCCGAGCGGAATCCGGACCTGTCCGCTCCAGCCAGGCGTCCAGATCGGCCGTGGTCAGGTAGCCGGCGGCGACCAGCAGCTCGACATAGGTGACCCCGAGGTGCGGTGCCGCGCGCCGGAGCACCCACGGTGGTGGGTTCTCCTTGTTCTTGTTCACCGACTGATACCAGTAGATCTGGTTCAGGTCGCAGAGGAGCGCAAGCCGGTGCAGCGAGATGCCGCGTTCACGGCATTTCTCCTTGACATAGTCACGGAATTCCAACCGGGCAGCCCTCACTCTGCCCCGACCCACCGGGAGCGCGTCGGGGAGGGCGAGTATGACGCATGCCGCCGGTCGGCGTCGGACCCCGGGCGCGCTCAGATCCCCAGCAGCGACGGCAGCTCGGCAAGGGTGTCGAGGCTGCCATCAGGGTCGAAGGCGGCCGGCTCGGCCTCGCCCCCACCGGTCCGCAGCCACACCCCGAGCAGGCCGGCGGCCTGGGCTCCGGCAACGTCCTCACGGCGGCGGTCGCCGACCATGACCGTCTCCGCCGCGGCTGCGCCGAGATCGCCGAGCGCCTGTGCGAAGAGCTCAGGTGAGGGCTTGCGCCGGCCGGCCTCGGAGCTCAAGGTGATGCTGTCGAGCAGGCCGGCAAGGCCCACGTGGGCGATCTGCTCCCGCAGGGTGGAGGCCAGGTAGGGGGCGTTGCTGCACACCCCGAGCCGCAGGCCGGCGGCGCGCAGCCGGGCCAGCATGGCAGCCGCGTCCCGCCGAGGCGTCACCCCCTCGAACCAGGCGCGCTGCTCGGTCCGGATCAGCTCCCCGAGCAGCTCCGGGCCGGGGACGGCGCCGAGGATGGCGGCGTAGGCCTCCCGGTAGACCGGGGTGAGGTCGATCTCGGTGAGCTCGCCGCTGCGCGCGTGGGCCTCGGCGGCGGCGTCGACGTGGTCGTGGACGGCCCGGCGGAGGTCGTCCCCGCGCACTGGCCGAAGGCCGGGCTCCCGGGCCAGGCGGCGCGCCATGCGGTCGTGGGCGAGGTCGAGGGCGCCGTCGGGGCGATGGATCTCGACCAGGGTCCCGCCGTAGTCGAAGAGCACGGCGCGCACCGGTCGACCGCGCAGCGTCGCGGCCACCAGTCAACGAGATGGTGGTGTGCTGCGCCCGGCCAGCGCGGTGCGCGCCGCGACGGCCCCGGCGCCCACCCCGTTGTCGATGTTGACCACCGCCAGACCGGGGGCGCAGGACTGCAGCATGGCCAGGAGCGCGGCCCGGCCCCGCCCCCCGGCGCCGTAGCCGGTGGAGGTGGGCAGCCCGATCACCGGCAGGTCCACCAGTCCGCTGACCACGGAGGGCAGCGCGCCGTCCATGCCCGCGGCCACCACCAGGACGCGGGCCCCCGCGCCCACCATGGCGGCCAGTGGCTCGGCCAGCCGGTGGAGCCCGGCGACGCCGACGTCGACGGCCGTGGCGGTGGCGCAGCCAGCCGCCTCCGCCACCATGCGCGCCTCGGCAAGTGCGTCGAGGTCGGAGGTGCCGGCGGCGATCAGGCCCACCAGCGCCCCGGGGTCGCCCGTCCCCGGCACCTCGGTGGTGAGGCGGGCCACGGCGGGCGAGTAGTCGGCGAGATGGGCGCCGCGCTCCGCCGCCAGCCGCTCGAGGGCGCGGCGGTGCCGCGGTCGCATGCGGCTGACGCAGGCCTCACCGGTGTGCTCGAGGAGCACGGCGCAGATGGCGGCCACGTCGGCGGCGCGCTTGGGGCCGGCGAGGACGACCTCGGGCACCCCGGTGCGCCGCCGGCGATCGAGGTCGAGGCGGGCGACGTCCCCGACCGCGGCCACGCCCGACGCGGCGATGGCGGCCGCCAGGGGCTCGTGGAGGTCGGCGGAGGGCGGCGTCACGCCTGGTTCAGCCGGGGGCACCGGGCGCGCCGCCGCCGCCGGACCCGGGGGCGCCCCCCAATCCGCCACCACCTCGGCGCCGGCCCGAGCGCCGGCGCTTGCGGCCCGCCTGGCCGGTGGCGTCGTTGGCCGCCGTGGCCGCGGGGCGGCTCGAGTCCGCCGCCGGGGGCCCGGACGACCGGGGCTGCTGGTTGCCCTGGGGCGGCCGGCCGGCGCCGTCGCCGCGGCGGGGGGGCTTGGGCTCGGTCCGCTGACCGCGGCCGGACCCGGAGCCCTGGCGCTCGCCGCCCCCTCGGGCCTCGCCGCCGGCTGCGGGGACGCCGTCCGGCCGTCCCCCGCCCTCTCCGCCGCGACGGCGGCGCCGTCTGGAGGCGGTGCCGCCCCCCGCTCCGGGTGCGGCAGCGCCGGCACCGCGACCGCCGCCGAAGCGGTCCAACCAGGCCAGCCCGGGCCGCTTCTGCGGCGGGGTGGCGGCCCGGGCGTCGGGCTCCTGCTCCACCCGCTCGCGCAGCTCGCCGAGCAACTCCTCGAGCGGGCGCTTGTTGCGGTTGGTGGGGGCGGCGGTGTCGGCCCAGGGCTGGTACTTGGCCAGGTCGGCGGGGGGGTCGCCGGTCACCACCGGGATGGCCTCGAGAACGCTCTCGATGGCGCGGGCGATGATCGCGTCCTCGGACTGCGACGGGTTGCTCACGGCGTCGGCTCTGCAAGGCCGGCGTCCGCCGGGGGCAGCAGCCCGGCCAGCGCCAGCCCGGCCAGGGTCTTGCAGTCCACCCGGCCCTCGCGGACCAGCGCGCCGATCTCGGCGGCGCCGAGCGTGGCCACGTCGAGCTGCTCGTCGGCGTCGGTGTGAACCGCCCCGGCGGTGAGGCCCCGCGCCTCGAAGAACCAGATCAGCTCGCGGGAGTACCCCGGCGAGACGCAGGCCTGGCCCAGCCCGCGCCACCGGCGCGCCGTGAACCCGGTCTCCTCGGCGAGCTCACGCGTGGCAGTCCCGGCCGGGTCTTCACCGGGCTCGCGGGTTCCCGCCGGGATCTCCCAGATGGCGCCGCCGATCGCATGCCGCCACTGCCGCACCAGCACCACCCTGCCGGCGTCGTCGACGGCCACGATGGCCACGGCCCCCGGGTGCTCGACGACCTCGCGCCGGGCCATGCCGCCATCCGGCCGCCGCACCTGATCGAGGAAGACGTGGAGGAGGCGGCCGTCGAACATCTGGCTGCGCGCCACCGGGGTCTCCCGCAGATGGTCGACGGCGGTGGAGGTGTCCGGAGGCACAGTGCGGTCAGTGTGCCGCAGGGCACTCCCGCCGCGTCGCCGTTCTCCAACGGCCCCCTAGGCGCAGGCCCAGGCGCGCGCCTGACCGTGGGTGAGCATGTCGGCGGCGATGTTGGACTGCTGCACCGGGTCGTAGATGTTGGTGCCGCCGTGGGCGCGGAAGGTCGAGGGGGCGAACTGGAAGAGCCCGATGTAGGGCCCTCGCGGGTTGACCGCGTTGGGGTTCAGACTCGACTCGCACATGGCGATCTTGAGCATCCAGCTGTAGGACACCCCGTGGGCGTCCGCGGCGGCCTTGATGATCGCCTGGATCGATCCCGCCGACGGGACGGGGAGCTGGATCGGAGCCACGACCGCCGGGCGGAGGGTGGGCGCCGGCGGGGGTGGTGCGGGGGGCACGGCCGCGGGCGCGGCAACGGGCGCGGCAACGGGCACCGCAGCCTGGGCGGGCAGCGCCGCCCGCTCGAAGCGCGGCGGCAGCAAGTGCTGGACCGTGACCACGTGCGCCGCCTCGGTTCGGGCCGGCGCGGCGGCCACCGCCTCGGGGACGCTGTGGCCTCCGTGGGCCGCGAGCAGGGCCACGATCGGGCCCACGACCAGACCGGCAAGACCACCGGCAACACCCTGGGACCTCAACGGGATTCCCATCAGGCAGCTCCCCACGTTCTGGGCGTCCCCCACCCGCACCGCGGGTGCGGTGCGATCAGAGGCCGTCCGCCCGTCGCTTCCTCCGGTCGGCGGGCCGCGGTTGCCGGTCGCCCCGGGGGCGGCAGGCCGTACTGGACGTGGGAAGGTTGTCCGCGACGCGGCAGACCCTACCACAGCCCCGCCGTCGTTTGACACCAGTCACCTATGCCGCCTTGAACCCCGTGTCGCGGATCTCCACGGCCACATCGCCGGTGGTGGTGGCGGCGCCGGAGGAGGTGGCGGCGGGCGGCGACGCGCCGGCCCTGGCGGCATGCGCGCTCTTGACGGAGATCAGGACCAGCTCGCCGGGCGGGAGCGAGGCCGGGGTCTCGGCGCCGGCCGGGCCGGTGACCTTCACCTTGGGCGCCAGCGTCAGGGTGTGGGTGGCACCCTGGGCATCGACCACGATCAGCGAGGTCGCCGTCACGGACTGCACCCTGGCGACCAGGCCGGGCGTCGCGGCCCGATGCCTGTGATGGGGCTTGGCGGCCGGCGAGGCCAGGGTCGGGGAGGGGCTGGCGGTGATGGACGCGCCTGCCTGGGCGGCGGGGTCGGCGGCGCTGGCGTGGCTGCTGTGGACGGCGACGACGCCGCCGGTGACAGCCCCGGCGACGGTCAGGGAGGCGATGCCGCCGGCGAGCGTCCGGCGGCGCCTGGTGCTGGTCATGGGGTGGCTCCTGGGGTTCCGGGACAGTGACTGGGGGAACACCCTGCAGTGTCGGGCGGCCCGGATGGCGGCACCTGAGCCACCGCTGAGAGAGGTCTGCGGCGGGGCGGACTCCCGGGGCGGGCCGGGTCCCGCGCTGTGCGCACCTGATCCCGCCTATGCTTCGGGTGATGCTTCGCCGTCGAGGCGATCGGCGCGCGCGCCGGGCCCGCCTTCCCCGCCTCGGTCGAGGCGCCGTCTCCCTCAGCGTCATCAGCCTGCTCGTCGCCGCCACCATGGTGGCGATCGGAGCTGCCGATGCCCCCGCCGGGGGCGCCGTCGCGCGCCATGCCCCGGTGCCCCTGCTCGACGTCGGGGTCCCCACCGATGACCCCGGCGCGCTCGCCGCGGCCGACACGCTGCCGCCCCATCCCGACGACGTCGCCGCCGCGCCGCCGCCGCTGCCCAGTGCGACCGACCCCCGCCTGCTCGCCGTCCCGGCCATCACTCCGCCACCGGTGAACTCGGCCGCGGGCCTGGCTGTCCCCATCCTCATGTACCACTTCATTCGCGTCGCCCGGCCCGCGGACGGCCGGCTGGGCTACCGCCTCAGCGTCACCCCCGCCGACCTGGCGGCCCAACTCGCCCTGCTCCGGCGCGACGGCTTCACCAGCGTGACCCTCGGCCAGGTGACCGACGCCATGAACGGCAAGCTGACCCTGCCCGAGCGGCCGGTGGTGCTGACCTTCGACGACGGCTACCTGGACTTTGCCGTCACGGCCGCGCCGCTGCTGGCGGCGGCCGGGTTCCACGCCACCGACTTCGTGGTCAGCGGATTCGTCGGCCACCCCGGCTACATGTCCGCCGCCCAGGTGCGCGACGTGGTGGGCATGGGGATGACCATCGGAGCCCACACCATCCACCACATCGACCTGGCCACGGCTCCGGCGGCGGTGGCCGAGACCGAGATCACCGGCTCCCGGGAGGACGTGCAGTCGCTGACCGGGCAGCCGGTGACCGACTTTGCCTATCCCAGCGGGCGCTTCACGCCCGCCACCCTCAGGCTGGTCGCTCAGGCCGGCTTCAAGGACGCGGTGACCACCGTCTACGGCACCATCGAGGAGCCGGGGCTGCGGCTGACCATGCCGCGGCTGCGGGTGGACGGCGGTCAGACCCTGGCGGAGTTCGCCGACATGCTGCGGGCTCAGGTCGGCGCCGGCGCGGGGGCGGCGCCGGCGCATGGGCCGCCGCGCCACGCCGGGCCCACCAGCACGCCCCGCGCCGGCCCGCCCAGCCGCCGACCGTAGGGAACCAGGCTTCCCTGGCGGTGCTCAGCGCAGTGCGCTGCGGCGGGTGGGGTCCTGCTCCGGCCGCGGCGGCAGCAGGGCGGCCTCGCGTCCGGCCATCAGGGCATCGACCTGCTCCAGCCAGCGCAGGCGCGCCTCGGTGCGCCCGTGGGTCACCTGGATGTAGTCGTAGTGCCCGACGCGCTCGGGAACGGGCGGGAGGTCGGGCTGGGCGGGGATCTCGTCCCGTGAGATGACGCCGCGCTCCACGAGGTCCTCGAGAGCCAGGAGGGCGGCGCTGACGGTGTCGTTGACCAGCTCGGCGAGGTCCATCTTGGCGCTGAGGACGGCCACCGGATCACGGCCGTCGTCGAGCGGGCGCGCCGCGCCGCCGGTCACCGACGACACGTAGTTGCGCAGCTCGTCCAGCGCCGTGATGCCGCGCTCGACGCCGTGCAGGCGGACGCGATGATTGTTGACCCCGACCACGTCCTCGACGACGCCGTCCGGCTTGGGCCCACGGCGCAGAAACCCCATGCGGTCAGCCTACCGTCCAGGGCGGCTGCGGGGACGCGCCTCCGTCAGTCACGGCGGGGCACGGCGGTACGACACCACCGCCAGGATGACGATGGCGACGACCACGGCGATGATGATCCAGACCGCCAGCGCCGGACCCAGGCGCTCCTGGTGGCGGGAGTCGTCGCGGGCCCGGGCCACCTCGCCTCCGGATTCGGCGCCGTCCTTGAGCCTGCCCGGCTCCTCGGTGGTGAGCCAGGTCTCGTGGATCATCCCCAGGGGGCGGTCGCGGCGATCGAAGGGGGCGGCGCCGGGCGGCACCGGCGGCCGGCGCGGTGGCACCGTCCCGCCGGGAAGGCGGCGGCGCGGCGGTGTGTCCGCCACGGCTCAGCCGCCCGCGCTGCGGAACTCGCTGCGGCGGAACAGGCTGTGGAGGCGCAGGCCGGCGGCCGCCAGCGCCTCGGAGCCGCCCTCCTCGCGATCGACGACCACCAGGGCCTCGATCACCGTCGCCTCTGTCTCCTCCCGCAGCCGCTCCAGCGCCCGCAGCAGGCTGCCGCCCGTGGTCAGCGTGTCGTCGACCAGCACCACCCGGTCGGCGGCAGTCAGCTCCGGCCCCTCGATGGTCCTGCCGGTGCCGTGCGCCTTGGGCTCCTTGCGGACGATGAAGGCGGTCAGTGGCGTGCCACCGGTGCCCGCCCCGCTGAGTGCGGCGACGCCGGCGAGGATGGGGTCGGCGGCCAGGGTGGGGCCGCCGACCGCGGTGGCGCCAAGGTCGCGGCAGCGTCGCAGCACCAGCTCGGACACCAGGTAGAGGCCGCGGCCGTCGAGGGTCACCACGCGGGCGTCGACGTAGAAGTCGCTGCGCCGGCCGCTGCTCAGCAGGAAGTCGCCGAAGCGGATCGAGCGCGTCTCCAGCAGGGTGCGGAGCTCGACCCTGACCGCGTCCGTCTCCACGCCGGTGGTCACGCCGTGGGCACCGCGGGCGTGGGGTCGTGGCGCCGGTGCCCGGCGCCCGGCGCGGCCACCGGCGGCGCCGTGGCGGTCAGCGCGGCGGTCCAGCGCAGCACCGGCCGCCGCGCCGCCTGCACCTCGTCAACGCGCTCCACGGGCGCGCTGTGGGGCGCCTCCTGGACGAACGCGAGGTCGGCCTCGGCCTCGGCCACGATGCGCGCGACGATGTCGGCGAAGCCATCGAGCGCGGCGCGGGACTCGGTCTCGGTGGGCTCGAACATCATCGCCTCAGGCACGGTGGTCGGGAAGTACACGGTGGGCGGGTGGACGCCGAAGTCGATCATCCGCTTGGCCACGTCCATGGCCCGGAGCCCGGTCACCCGTCCACCCCGGGTGGTGGCCACGAACTCGTGGAGCGAGGGCGAGTCGACCGCCATCGGAAAGTGCTCGCGCAGGCGCGACTGCAGGTAGCGGGCGTTGAGGACGGCGTCGCGCGCCACCTGCGGAAGGGTGTCGCCGTAGGCGCGGATGTAGGCGTAGGCGCGCACCAGCATGCCGGCGTTGCCGTAGAAGCCGCGGACCTTGCCGATGCTGTGCGGGCGATCGGCATCGAGCACGTAGCGGTCGGCGCGCCGCTCCACCACGGGCAGCGGCAGGAAGTCGACCAGCTGGCGGCCGACGCCGACCGGGCCCGAGCCCGGACCACCGCCGCCGTGCGGCGTGCTGAACGTCTTGTGCAGGTTGAGGTGGACGACGTCGAAGCCCATGTCACCCGGCCGCGCCATGCCCACCAGGGCGTTGAGGTTGGCGCCGTCGTAGTAGAGGAGGGCGCCGTGCTCGTGGGCCTGGTGGGAGATCTCCAGGATGTCCTTCTCGAAGACCCCCAGCGTGTTGGGGTTGGTGAGCATGACGGCGGCGACGCGGTCGTCGAGGTGGCGGGTGAAGTCCGCCAGGTCCACCGTCCCGTCGTGGTTGCTCGCCACCGTCACCACCTCGAGACCGCATGACGCGGCCGAGGCCGGGTTGGTGCCATGCGCGGAGTCGGGGATGAGCACGCGGGTGCGCCGCTGGTCGCCGTGGCGGGCGTGGTAGGCCTGGATCATGCGCAGGCCGGTCCACTCGCCCTGGGCGCCGGCCGCGGGCTGGAGCGACATCCGGGTCATCCCGGTGATCGAGGCCAGCATGCGGTCGAGCTGCCACATCAACTCCAGCATCCCCTGGACGTCCTCCTCGTCCTGGTAGGGATGCAGGTCGGCGAAGCCGGGGAGCGCCGCCAGCTGCTCGTCGACGATGGGGTTGTACTTCATGGTGCACGACCCCAGCGGGTAATGCCCGTGGTGCAGGTGGTGGTTGCGCCGCGCCAGCCGGCCGAGGTGGCGGGCCAGCACCGGCTCGGGGATGGCGGGCAGGACGGCGTCGTCGGCCCCGCCGGTGCGACGCAGCAACGCCGCCGGCACCAGCGTGGCCAGGCCATCCACGGGGACACCGGCGGCCGGGACCCGCGGTCCCTCGGCGCTGCTGCCCAGCTCGAAGACGGTCGGTTCCGGCCCGGCCCAATTCGCCTCGGGAGGGCTTCCGTGCCGGCGGCCGGCCTCGGCCGTCTCCGTCATGTGCGGGCTCCGGTGGTGGAGCCGGCTCGGGCCAGCACCGCGGCGGCGTCGAGGAATCGCTCAATGGCCTGCGGCGAGGTTGTCTCCGTGCAGCAGACCAGCAGGCAGTCGTCCATGCCCGCGACCACCCCGCCCAGTGGCAGGCCGGCGAGGATGCCACGCTCGCGCAGCGCTCGGGCGAATCGCCGGGCGTCACCGCCCACCCGGATGGGTGTCTCGTACAGCCAGGGCCGGTCGGGGACGGCGAGCTCGATGCCGGGCAGCTCGGTGAGGCGGTCGGCCAGGTGATGGGCGCGCTGGGCGCTGACCTCGACGACGCGCCGCATCCCGACCAGGCCCATCCGTGCCATGTAGACGGTGGCCGCCAGCGCCATGAGCGCGTGATTGGTGCAGATGTTGCTGGTGGCCCGCTCCCGGCGGATGTGCTGCTCGCGCGTCTGCAGGGTGAGCGTGTAGGCGCGGCGGCCGGAGTGGTCGACGGTCATGCCCACCAGGCGGCCGGGCAGGCGGCGCAGCAGCGCCTGCTTGACCCCCATGAAGCCGCAGTGCGGGCCGCCGAAGGAGGCGGGGATGCCAAGCTGCTGGGCCTCGCCGACGGCCACGTCGGCACCCTGGTCGCCCGCCGGGACCAGGCAGGCGGCGGCCATGGGATCCACCGCCACCACCAGCAGCGCCCCGCGGGCGTGGGCGGCATCCGCCAGCGGGGCCAGGTCGGCCACGGTGCCCAGGAAGCTCGGTTGCGCGGTGACCACGGCGGCGTGCTCATCGGTCAGCGCCGCGGCCACCGCGCCCGGGTCGATGCAGGCCGCGGCCGCCCCCACCTCGTCGACGCCGACATCGCGTCCCAGCGCACTGGTGCGCAGCACCCCGCGCGTCTCCGGATGGATGGCGCCGGCCACCAGGATGCGGCGCCGGCCGGTGTGGGCCACGGCCAGCATGGCGCCCTCGGCGGTGGCGGTGGCGCCGTCGTAGAGGGAGGCGTTGGCCACCTCCATGCCGGTCAGCGCGCAGATCATCGACTGGAACTCGAAGATGGTCTGCAGCGTGCCCTGCGACGCCTCCGCCTGGTATGGCGTGTACGCGGTGTAGAACTCGGGACGGCCGATGGTGCCGCGGACGATCGCGGGGATGAACCGCGAGTAGACGCCGGCGCCGAGGAAGGTGTCGAGCTGGCTGAGGGGGCGATTGCGCGCCGCGAGTCGCTCCAGCTCAGCGACGAGGTCCTGTTCGGCAAGCGGCGGCGGCAGTTCCATCTGTGGATGGAGCAGGGATTCCGGGACCGCGGCGAACAGGTCCTTGACGTCCGCCGCGCCGACCAGCTCGAGCATGGCCCGGCGATCGGCAGTGTTGTTGGGCAGGTAGGCCATCGCGTCCAAGTATGAAGACGACTGCTCAGGTATCGTCGAGGCGAGCGTCCGGAGAATCGCCGGCAGCGGCTAGACTTGGGACGTGGCAACCAAGCGACCGACGGTGAGCATCGACGACGTCGTCGCGGCCATCGAGACCGCGCGGGACAAGGTGATGAGCGATGAGGTGAGGAGCCTCGTCAAGCTCGGCCTGCCCAAGAACGTCGCCAACAAGATGGTCGCCGAGCGCTACCGACAGCGCAATGAGGGCGAGGAGGGCGAGGGCGAGGCTCCGGGAGCCTGGCCCGACATGTCCTAGCCGGCGGTCTGGGGTGTCACCGCGGCCGGTCTGTCGTCGCGCGGCGCCGGCCGCGCACGAACCAGGTCACCACGATGGCGACCACGATCACCGCGATGATGATCGCCGCCACACCGATCGGCCCTGAGACGCTTTTGTAGCCGGCGCCGATCGCGTAGCCCGCCGCGGCGAGCGCGATGCACCATGGCAGCGCGCCGATCGCGGTCAGCAGCGTGAAGCGGAGCAGGTCGACGCGCGCGAGTCCTGCCGGGAAGGAGATGTACGTCCGCACCACGGGGAGAACGCGACCGACGAACACAGCCGTGAGACCGTGGCGCTCGAACCAGCCGTCGGCCAGGTCGAGGTGGGCGGCGCGGATGCCGATGCGGCGCCCCGGGCCGAGCAGGAGCGGACGTCCGAACCGCGCCGCCAGCCCGTAGGCAACCAGCGACCCGGCCACGTTGCCGAGCGTGCCCGCGATGATTGCCCCGGTGAGGCTGATGCGCCCCTGGGCGGCGAGGAACCCGGCGAACGGCATTATCACCTCGCTCGGAAAGGGGATGCCGCAGCTTTCGGCGGCCATCAACACGAACACCAACACGATGCCACCGCTCGCGATCCAGGGGGTTATGTCGAGTAAGGCGGTCACCGGCGCGCATTCTGAGGGCACGGGGCTCGGCCGTGTCCGCACTTCGCTAGGCTGACGGGAATGAGGCGGCGCCCGTCGCGACTCGACGCCTGGCCGCGCCCCTTCGATCCCGCAGTGGAGCTCGACTGGGGTGACCCGGTTGTCAGTCGGCGGCTGCTGCGCGAGCACCTCGACCAGTCGCACGACGGAGCCAGTCGCCGGCTGCGCACCGTCGATGAGCATGTCCGGCGGCTGCAGCGGCTGCTGCCACCTCCTGGTGCGCATGTCCTCGACGCAGCCTGCGGACCCGGGCTGTACAGCGTGCGTCTGGCGAGGGCCGGCCACCGGGTCACGGCACTCGACATGGGCCCCGCCGTCATCGATCACGCCCGCCGCCTGGCTCGTGAGTCCCGCCTCACCGACCGCATGACGGCGCGCATCGCCGACCTGCGCACGTTGGACGGCAACGAGCGGTACGACGCCGCCATCCTCATCTACCACGTTCTCGAGGGATTCCCGCGGCGCCAGCAGGCGGGTGTGCTGCGCCGGCTTGGCGCTGCCCTCCACGCTGGCGCGCCGCTGATCGTGGAGATGCGGTTGCGCCCAGACCAACCCGGTGGCCGGATCAGCAGCTGGGACGTGGTCGGTGGATCACTGCACTCCGATCGCCGCCACCTGCTGCTCGTCGAGACCGTCCACGACCACGCGCGCAACACCTACGTGCTGCGCGAGACGGCGGTGTTCGACGACGGAACCACCGCCGTGCAGCAGACCAGCAGCGCCCTGACACCGTTGGACGGGATCCCACCGCTGTTCGCGAGGGCGGGGCTGCGGGTTTCCGCCCTCTACGACGGCTGGTCGCGGTTCCGCGCCACTCCGCTCAGCGACACCGTCCTGGTGGTGGCGAGGCGGCGGTGAACCGCCGCGGCAGCGACGTTCCAGGACCGAGCGGGCCCAGCGCGGCGACGGCCACGCTCTACCATTACCCCCGCCCGGCCGCCCGAAACCGTTTGCACGGAGCGTTTGCGCATGCCGACTCCCTCTCCAGATCGGATCCGGACCATCGCGGTGGTCGGTCACAGTCATGAGGGCAAGACCACCCTCTGCGAGGCACTGCTGCACGCCGCCGGCGCGACCCCGCGCATGGGCTCGACCGACCAGGGGACGTCGATCCTCGACTTCGAGCCCGAGGAGCAGCGCCGGTCGATGAGCATCACCGCGGCCGTCGCTCACCTCGACTGGGACGGTCACCGGGTGAACCTCATCGATGTGCCTGGTTTCCAGGACTTCGCCGGCGAGATGGCGGCGGCGATGGCCGCTGCCGACGCCGTGGTCCTGGTGGTGGGAGCCGGTGGCAGTGTGCCGGTCGGCGCCGAGCTGGCCTGGGAAATGCTGGCGGAGCGGCATCTGCCCGCGCTGATCGTCGTCAACAAGATGGACAAGGAGAACGCTGCCTACGAGGCCACGGTGGACGCGCTCCGCGAGGCCTTCGATCGCAAGCCGATCGCTGTCGCCGTCCCGATCGGCAGTGCCGGCGACTTTCTCGGCTACGTCGACCTCGTCAACGACACGGCACACGAGTTCGAGGCCGCCGGACGGGCCCACGACGCGGATCTTCCGGAAGCGATGCGTGACGAGGTGGAACGCGCCCACGCCGCGCTCGTCGACGCCGCCGCCGAGACCGACGACGCGCTCATCGAGAAGTACCTGGGCGGGAGCGAGCTGAGCGACGACGAGGTGCGCGGCGCACTGCACACTGCCGCACTGCGCGGCACGCTGGCGCCGATCGTCTGCGCTGCCGCGGCCGACGAGCGCGGCGCCGCGCTGGTGCTCGACTCGATCGCTCGCTACCTGCCCGGGCCGGCAGAGCAGGTGCACCGTGGCCAGACAGCCACCGGCGAGGAGGTGGAGATTGCCTGCGATCCCGCGGGGCCGCTGGTCGCCCATGTCTTCAAGACCACCGTCGACACCTTCGGCAAGGTGACGTATTTCAAGGTGTTGCGCGGCACCCTGCGCCCCGACACGCACCCCTACGACGTCCAGCAGGATGTCGAGGAGAGGTTCGCCCAACTGGCCCGGCCGATGGGCAAGACCCTGGTCGGCGCTACCGAGGTCGGCGCCGGCGATATCGGAGTGGTCACCAAGCTGCCGCACGCGCGCACCGGTGACGCGCTCGGCGTGCGCGGCCAGGTGGTGACCCTGCCGCCGATGAACATCCCCGCCGCGTCGTACAGCGCCGCGATCAGCGCGCGGACCAAGGGTGACGAGGACAAGATCATGTCATCGCTGTCGCGGCTTGCCGAGGAGGACCCGGCGTTCTCGACGGACCGCGACCCCGTGACCGGCGAGGTGATGGTGCACGGCCTCGGTGATGTGCACCTCGACGTCGCCCTGGAGCGGATCAAGCGCAAGTACGGGGTCGATGCCGTGCTGGCACCCCCACGCATTCCCTACCGCGAGACCATCAGCGGCAGCGCTCGCGTCGCCCACAAGTACAAGAAGCAGAGCGGCGGAGCCGGGCTCTACGGCGATTGCACCATCGAGATCGAGCCGCTCCCACGCGGGGGTGGATTCGTATGGGAGGACAAGATCTTCGGCGGATCGATCCCACAGCAGTTCCGGCCCTCCGTGGAGAAGGGGGTGCGCCAGACCATGGAGCAGGGCGCGGTCAGCGGCAACCCGATCGTCGACGTCAAGGTGCGTCTCGTCGACGGCTCGACGCACGCGGTCGACGGCAAGGACATCGCCTTCCAGATCGCCGGCTCGATGGCGATGCGTGAGGCGGTGCAGAAGGCCAACCCCGTCCTGCTCGAGCCGATCATGGATGTGCACGTCATCGTTGCCGAGCGTTTCATGGGCGACGTGATGGGTCTGCTCAACAGCAAGCGCGGTCGCGTCGCCGGCATGAACCCGCTCGGCGACGGACGCGCCGAGGTGAGCGCCCAGGTGCCCCAGGCCGAGATGCACAGCTTCCCGACCGAGCTGCGCGCGCTGACCCAGGGTCGCGGTCGCTACACGATGTCACGGGGCCACTACGAGGAGGTGCCGGCGCACGTCGCCCAGGCGATCATCGCCGAGCACTCCAGGGAGCACGCGACCGCGTCAGCCTAGCCAGGTGGAGGCCTTGGGGGGCCCGCCAGGGACCGATCGCTGAATTCGGCTGCAATTCGGCCGGGTGTGGGCTAGAATGCGGCCGACTTGAGCCGGAGGGCTTGGCCCGCTGGACTCGCATTCACCCCGATTAGGAGAGGACGCATGGCCGTCTCCGGCTACTGCCTCAAGTGCAAGTCGCCCCGCGATATCAAGGATGCCCAGCCGATCACGATGAAGAACGGCAAACCCGCCACCACCGGAACCTGTCCGGTCTGCGGGACCAAGATCTTCAAGATCGGCAAGGCGACGTAGCCGTTCGCAACGCTGGGGCCGCCGCCGTCCGTCGCGGGCGCGGCGGCCTTGCTGTGTCCGGGGACCTCAGCGGGTCAGCGCCTCCCTGACCTCCTCGATGTCGAGCTTGCGCGAGTAGACGATCAGCTCGTCGCTGGCCTGGATCACCTCCTCGGGCCGGGGCAGCACCGGCTCCCCGGCGCGGACGATGCAGACCACCAGGTCACCCTTGGGCAGGTCGACCTCGCTGAGGCGGCGGCCGACCAGCCTGGAGACGTCGGGCATGGCCACGTCGACGAGGTTGGCGCCGGAGGACTTGACCGCCACGCCCCGGACCTCGTCTGAGCCGGCGATCTCGGATTCGATGAGGCCCATGAGCAGCTCCGTGGCGCTCACCGGGACGTCGATGCCCAGCGCGGTGAAGACGTGCACGTTGACCGGGTTGTTGACCCGGGCGATGGTCCTGGGGACGCCGAACTTCCCCTTGGCGAGCTGGCAGGCGACCAGGTTGTCCTCGTCATCGCCGGTGCACGCGATCACCACCCCGGCGCGTTCGATGCCGGTGGTGGCGAGGAAGGCCATCTCGTCGCCGTCGCCCACCATGACGCTGACGCTGCCCATCTGGTGCTCAATCCACTCGGCCCGGACCGGGTCCTTCTCGACGAGGGTGACCTCGTAGTCGCGCTCGATCAGGTGGCGGGCCAGGTAGAAGCCGACCTTGCCACCGCCGATGACCACCAGATAGGGTTGGTCGGCGGCGTTGAGGCCGTTGCTCATCGCCGCGCCTCAGCCGCTGCGGCCGCCGGCGCCGGCTCCGCGTGGGCTGGGTTGGTGCCGCTGGTGAAGTAGGTGCTGATCATCGAGCTGACGATGGTCGTGGAGCAGATCGTCTCCAACCCGAACTCACGGTAGGTCTGCTCGCGGATGGGGTCATAGATCCTGGTGATGACCCGCGGCACCTTGAAGACAACCTTGGCCACTTGGGCCGCCATGATGTTGCGGTTGTCGCCGTTGGTGACCGCGCAGAAGCAGTCGGCAGCCTCGATGCCGGCGCGGCGCAACACGGATTCGTCGATACCCGTGCCGACAACCATGTTCCCCTTGTAGCTGTCGCCGAGGCGGTTGAAGGCTGACACCCTCTCGTCGATGATGGTGACCTCGTGCCCGGCGGCATCGAGATCACTGGCGAGCATCGAACCGACGCGCCCGCAGCCCACGATGACGACCTTCACGGCACCTCCCTTGTATCGCCAGCCTGCGCGCGCATTCTACGTTGCCGGTGCGGCGCGGCCGGGCCCTCCATGCGGGTAGCATCCTGCGGCCATGGTCGGCTTCACACCACAACGCATCCTGGTCCCCATCAACGGCGCGCAGACGGACATCGAGGCCGTGGTGTTGGGCTGCCGGCTGGCCCGCCGCGGCCGGGCCAAGGTGATGGTGGTCACCGTTCTGGAGATCCGCCGTGGCCTGGCGCTCGGCACCGTCCAGGACGCGGAGATGGAGCGCGCTGAGAAGCTCATCGAGATGGCCGAGAAGACGGCGCACGCGCTGGAGACCGGGATCGAGACCGAGCTCCTCCAGGCACGCGATGCCGGCCCGGCGATCGTCGAGGAGATCGCCCACTGGAAGGGCGACCTGGTGGTCGTGGGCATGCCGTTCCGGATGCGGTTCGGGGAGTTCCACATGGGCAAGACGGCGCCGTACATCCTGCGCCACGCCCCCTGCCGTGCCCTGCTCTTCCGCGAGCCCCCGCCACCCTGAGCCGCGGTCAGGCGTCGAGCGTCCCAGCCTGGCCCACCCCCGCGATCGACGCGACCTTGTCGCCATCGTCCATCCGCATGATGATCACGCCGCGCGTCTGGCGCCCGGACACCCGCACCTGGTCGAGCGGGATGCGGATCACCTGCCCCGAGGTGCTGATCACCATCAGCTCCTCAGAGAGGTCCTCGACAACGCGCATCCCGACGATCTCGCCGATCTTGGGGATGGCGGTCTGGTCGACGGTGTAGACACCCTGGATGTTGCGACTCTTCACCGGGTAGTCCGACATCGGCGTGAGCTTGCCGAACCCGTTCTGGGTGATCACGAGCACGTGGCTGTCGGGATGGACGATGTCGAAGCCCGCGATCTCGTCATCAGGACGCAGGCGCATCGCACCGACGCCCATGGTGTCGCGGCCCATCGGGCGCACCTCCTTCTCAGTGAAGCGCGATCCCTTGCCACGCCGGGTGACGATCAGCAGCTCATCACCGCCTGACGAGCGGCGCACCCAGTTCAGCTCGTCGTCGCCCTGTAGGTTGACGGCGATCAGGCCGTTCTTGCGAACCGCCGAGTAGGCCGCGGCGGGGGTCTTCTTGATCTGGCCGAGCTTGGTCACCATCACCAGGTACTGAGAGTCGCTGAACTCCTCCATGTCGATCAGCGCCGTCACCTTCTCGCCCTGGTCGAGGTCGATGAGGTTGATCACCGGGATGCCCTTGGCCTGCCGCTTGACGTCGGGGATCTCATGGGTGCGCAAGCGATAGACGCGGCCGCGGTTGGTGAAGAAGAGCATGTCGGTGTGCGTGTTGGCCGTCGTCGAGTGGAGGATGTAGTCCTCGTCGGTGGACCTGCGAGCGCCGACCACCCCCTTGCCACCGCGGTGCTGCATGCGGTACTGGTCGAGCGGGATGCGCTTGATGTACCCGCGCTGGGTGAGCGTGACGAAAACCTGCTCGCGCGGGATGAGGTCCTCCTCGTTGAACTCGAGGTCGCCCTGGTTGATGACCGTGCGGCGCGGGTCCGCGAATTTCTTGCGGATGGCTGCCAGCTCCTCCTTGATGAGCGCATCCACCTTGCGGGCGTCGGCCAGAACATCTTCGAGACGTGCGATCTCCCTGATAAGCTCACCGTATTCCTCGCGGATCTTGCCGGCCTCGAGCCGGGTGAGGCGGCCAAGGCGGAGGTCGACGATCGCCTTGGACTGACGGTCGGAGAGCCCAAACCGCTGCTCCAGCTGAGCTTGGGCCGACCTCTCGTCGCTGGCGGCGCGGATGATGGCGATCACCTCGTCGAGGTGCTCCAGCGCGATCATCAACCCCTCGAGGATGTGTGCGCGTTCGCGTGCCTTGGCAAGCAGGAACTGGGTCCGCCGCGTGACCACCACCCGGCGGAAGTCGATGAAGTGCTGCAGCATCGCCTTGATGCCGAGCACCTGGGGGCGGCCGTCGACCAGCGCCAGCATGATGGCGCCGAAGGTGAGCTGCAGCTGAGTGTGCTTGAAGAGGTTGTTGAGAACGGTGTGCGGTCGCGCGCTCGACTTCAGCTTGATGACGATGCGGGTGTTGTCGTTGCGGTCGGACTCGTCGTTGAGCCCCTCGATACCCTCGAGCTTGTGGTCCTTGACCAGGTCGGCGATGCTGGTGAGCAGGCGCGCCTTGTTGACCTGGTAGGGCAGCTCGCGGACGATGATCTGTTCCTTGCCGTCGGTAGCCTCCTCGAAGTCCACCTGGGCGCGCATCACGATGCGGCCGTGCCCTGTTCCGTAGACGGTGGGCAGATCGCGCGCGTAGATCATGCCCCCAGTTGGGAAGTCCGGGCCCTTGATGATCTTGGTGAGCTCGTCGGTGGTGGTCTCGGGGTCGTCGATGAGTCGCGCCAGCCCGTCACACACCTCGCCAAGGTTGTGCGGGGGGATGTTGGTGGCCATTCCCACCGCGATGCCGCTGGCACCGTTGACGAGGAGGTTGGGCAGGATCGTGGGCAGCACCGTGGGCTCCTGGGTCTCCGCAGAGAAGTTGTCCTGGAAGTCGACGGTGTTCTTGTCGATGTCATCGACCAGCGTCATGGCGATCGGCGCCATGCGCGCCTCGGTGTAGCGGTAGGCTGCCGGGGGATCGCCGTCGACGGAACCGAAGTTGCCCTGGCCGTCGATGAGTGGGTAGCGCAGGACCCAGTCCTGGGCCATGCGCACCATGGTGTCGTACACCGACGCATCGCCGTGGGGGTGATAGCTCTTGAGCACCTCGCCGACGATCGCCGCCGACTTCTTGTAGCGCGAGCCTGCGGTCATGCCCTGGTCGAGCATCGCGTAGAGGATGCGGCGCTGCACCGGCTTGAGCCCGTCGCGCACATCGGGAAGAGCGCGGCTGATGATCACGCTCATCGCGTAGTCCATGTACGACGCGCGCATCTCCTGCTCGAGATCGATGCCGCGGATCTGACCGGGTTCGAAGATGGTCATCGCGATGCCGCCTCATCGAGCGACGCCGCCGCGTTCGCGCCGGCCGCCGTCAGCTCGCCGGCGATGGTGCCGCTGACGTCGCGTCGCACGGCGTCGGCAGCGACGCGGATGGCGTTCATCACCGCCAGCGAGTCGGATCTGCCATGGGCGATCACCACCTCGCCGTTGACACCGAGCAGCAGCGCACCGCCGGTGTGCCGGTAGTCGACGCGGTCGCGAACCGCGCGCAGGCGCGGCTTGAGCAGCAGGCCGCCGACGCGCGCGCCGACACTGCTCATCGCCTCCCTGCGCAGCGTTGCGAACAGGTACTCGCCCACACCCTCGGCGGCCTTCAGTGCGATGTTGCCTGCGAAGCCGTCGCAGACGACGACGTCGAACCTGCCGTTGAAGAGCTCCTTGGCCTCGGCGTTGCCGGCGAAATTGGTTGTGGCGGCGCTCAGCAGCGGGTACGCATCCTGCACGAGCTGCGAGCCCTTGCCGGGTTCCTCGCCGTTGCTGAGCAGGCCGACGCGCGGCACGGCGACATCCATCATGGTGCGCGCGTACACGCTTCCCATGACCGCGAACTGCACCAGCCACTCGGGCTTGCAGTCGGTGTTGGCGCCGACGTCGAGCAGGAAGGTGGGTGCGCCCGACGACGGCAGCAGCGCGCCGATGGCAGGCCTGACCACGCCGGGGATGCGCTTGACGCTGAACAGCGCCGCGGCGAGCACGGCCCCACTGTTGCCGGCGCTGACCGCGGCCCCGGCGCGACCCTCGGCCACCAGCGCGCAGGCGCGCACCACAGACGAGTCGCGCTTGGCACGCACCGCGCTGGCCGGGTGTTCGTCCATCTCGACAACCTCGCGCGCGTCGACGATCTCGAGGCGCGCGCGGGACACCGTCTCGGGTCCTTCAATGCGGCCGAGCTCGGCCTCGAGCAGCTCGCGCCGGCCCACCAGGAGCACGGGGATGTGCAGTTCGGTGGCGGCGCGGAGCGCGCCGCGCACGATCTCGGCGGGGGCGTTGTCCCCACCCATGGCATCGACGGCCACCGGACGGTGTTCAGCAGACATCAGATGTCGAGGTTCCGCACCGACTTCGCGTGGGTCTGGATGAACCTCTTGCGTGGCTCGACCTCAGCGCCCATGAGGCGGTCGAAGATGTCGTCGGCGCGCACCGCGTCACCGACCTCGACCTGGAGCAGCACCCGCCGCGCCGGGTCCATGGTGGTCTCCCAGAGCTGCTCGGGGTTCATCTCGCCCAGTCCCTTGTAGCGGCTGATCTCCACCTTGCCGCCTAGGCTCTTCGACTTGACGTCGCGCTCGTCGTCGCTGTACGCGTATTCCACCGACTTGCCCTTGACCAGCTTGTACAGGGGCGGCTGGGCGAGGTACAGGTAGCCGGCGTGGATCAGCGGCTGCATGTGGCGCCAGAAGAACGTCAGCAACAGGGTGCGGATGTGCGAACCGTCGACGTCTGCGTCGGCCATGAGCACGATGCGGTGGTAGCGGAGCCGCTCGATGTTGAAGTCCTCGCCGAACCCGACGCCCAGCGCGGTGATCAGGTCCTTGATCTGCTCGTTGCCGAGGATCTTGTCGGCGCGTGCCTTCTCGACGTTGAGGATCTTGCCGCGAAGCGGAAGGATGGCCTGGTTCTTACGCTCGCGTCCCTGCTTGGCCGAGCCACCCGCGCTGTCACCCTCGACGATGAACAGCTCGCACTGCGAAGGGTCCTTCTCGGTGCAGTCGGTGAGCTTGCCGGGCAGCGCCGAGCCCTCGAGAAATGACTTGCGGCGAACCAGGTCTCGGGCCTTGGCGGCCGCCTGACGGGCCCGCGCGGCGGTCAGCGACTGGTCGACGATGCGGCGCCCGTCGGCGGGGCTCTCGTCGAGGAACTGCATCAGCGCGTCGCTGAGCACCGTCGACACCTGGCCGGCGACCTCACTGTTGCCCAGCTTGGTCTTGGTCTGGCCCTCGAACTGCGGTTCCTGCAGCTTGACGCTGATCACCGCGGTGAGACCATCGCGGACATCGTCCCCGCTGAGGTTGGCGTCGTTGTCCTTGAGGATGCCGGCCTTGCGGGCGTACTTGTTGAGCGTGCTGGTGAGCGCGGTGCGAAAGCCGGTGAGGTGGGCGCCGCCCTCCTCGGTGTGGATGTTGTTGGCGAAGGCCAGGACCTGCTCGCTGAAGACGCTGCTCTGGTACTGGATGGCGAGCTCGATCAGGGTTCCCTCGAGCTCGCGCTCCACGTACATGGGACGCGCGTTGACCACTGTGCGGTTACTGTTGAGGTATCGCACCATCGCCTGGATGCCGCCTTCGAAGTAGAAGGTGTACTCGCGTGCCGGGTCCTCGGCGACCACGGAAATGCTCACGCCCTTGGTGAGGAACGCCATCTCACGGAGGCGGTTGGCGACCACATCCCAGCTGTGCACGACAGAGTCGAACACCGTTGGGTCCGGCCACCAGCGGATCATGGTGCCGTGCCGGTTGGTCTTGCCCACCACCTCCATCGGTGCGTCGGGCACGCCGCGGCTGAAGGTCTGGCGGTAGATGCTGCCGCCCTTGGACACCTCGGCGACGAGCCGTTCGCTGAGCGCGTTGACGACGGACGCGCCGACGCCGTGGAGGCCGCCCGAGACCTTGTAGCCGCCGCCCCCGAACTTGCCGCCGGCATGGAGCTCGGTGAGCACCAGCTCGAGGCCGGGCTTGTGCTCGGTGGGGTGCATGTCGATGGGGATGCCGCGCCCGTTGTCGAGGACCGACGCGGAGCCGTCGGCGTGCAGCGTCACCACGATGGTGTCGCAGATTCCGGCGAGCGCCTCGTCGATGGCGTTGTCGACGATCTCGCGGATGAGGTGGTGCAGCCCGCGCGAGTCAGTGGAGCCGATGTACATGCCCGGGCGCATGCGCACGGGCTGGAGTCCCTTGAGCGCGGTCAGCTGGGCTGCGGAGTAGGAATCTTTCGGAGCCTTGCCCGCGGCCACGGCCGAGCCTGCAGGTGCCTTGGTGATGCCGCCGGCGTGGTCGTCGGCGCGGGCGCTCTCGTCGATCAGTGTGGGACTCCACGGTGCATGTGCCGGCGGGCGCGGCTGGATGGCGGCGTGCCCCTGACGCCATCGTGGGACGGCACCGGAAGGCACGGGAAATTACAGTGAATTGTACCAGTTTCGGGCAGAGTGACCGCCCCGCCGGAAGGCGCCGCAAAGTGCTGCGAACACTGTGTTTGCTGGTCGGTCCCGCGTCCCTGAATGACCTCGTTCCCCGCGCTCGCCGCACTTCGTAGCAGACTGCGCAGATGCCGCTGGACGAGTATCGCCGCAAACGCGATTTCACGCGCACGCCGGAGCCCTCGGGGGACGAGCGCAAACCGCCGCAAGCGCGCGCGGACGCGTCACCGACTCCGGACTGGGAGAGCCTCCCCCACGGTCGCCGCTTCTGCGTGCAGCAGCATCGTGCCACCCGCATGCACTGGGACTTCCGGATCGAACACAACGGCGTGCTCCTCTCATGGCCGATCCCGCGCGGCCCTACGCTCGATCCCAAGGTCAAGCGCCTCGCCGTGCGCACCGAGGACCACCCCGCCGACTACGGAGATTTCGAGGGTGTCATCCCGTCGGGCTACGGGGCCGGCACAGTGCTGCTCTGGGACATCGGCACCTGTGAATGGGTGGGCGAGACGGCGCAGGACGTCGAGCGCAGCCTGGCCAGGGGCGACCTCAAATTCCGACTGTTCGGCACCAAGCTCTGCGGCGAGTTCGCTCTGGTGAAGCTGGGGCAGCGGGGACGTCGCGCAAGCCCCCGCGGAGACGATGACAAGAACTGGCTGATGATCAAGAAGCGCGACAACTGCGTGGTCGAGGGCTACGAGGCCAGCGCACATGAGGTGTCGGTGAAGACCGGGCGCAACCTCGCCGGGATCGCCGCCGACGGCGGGGGCGACCCACGCGAGACCGCCCGCGCCGCACGAGCACCAAGCCAAACGGTCGGACCGCCCCGACCACGCCTGTCCCTGCCTCCACTGCCTGCACCGATGCTGGCGACCAGCGTCGATCGTCCCTTCAGCCGCGACGGCTGGGTGTTCGAGTTGAAGTGGGACGGCGTCAGGGCGGTGGCGGGGATCAGCGGCGACGGGCTCAGCCTCGCCGGGCGGAGCGGCCGTGACGAGACGTCCCGCTACCCGGAGCTGGCCGGCCTCACCGCGGCGCTGCGTGGCCACCGCGCCATCGTCGACGGCGAGATCGTGGTTCTCGACACGGATGGGCGCCCCTCCTTCGAGCGTCTGCAATCGCGCATCAATGTTTCGCGCGACACCGACGTACGCCGGGCGATGCGCGACAACCCCGCCACCTACGCGGTCTTCGACCTGCTCTGGCTCGACGGTCGTGACCTCATGAACACCGCGTTGCACATCCGCAAGAAAACGCTCAAGGACGTGCTCGAGGCGGCCGATGGAATCCTCTACACAGACCACCTCGAGCGTGATGGCGAGGAGTTCTTCGCCGCGGTCAGTGAGCGCGGTATCGAGGGCATGGTCGGCAAACGCGCTGACTCGACGTATCAGCCGGGACGGCGCAGCACCGACTGGGTGAAGGTCAAGTCCTGGCACACCCAGTCGTGCGTCGTCGCCGGCTGGACCGGCGGCCGGGGCCGCCGCCGCAACCAGTTCGGTGCGCTGATCCTCGGTGTGTACGAAGGCGATCGGTTGGTGCACTGCGGCCAGGTCGGGACCGGTTTCAACGACGCCATGCTGCGGACTCTTCGCCAACGGCTCGATGCCCTGACCATTGATGAGTCACCGCTCCGGCCCGCGCCCCGCACCAGCGAGCCCGCCACCTGGGTCGGTCCCGAGCTGGTGTCCGAGGTTCGGCATGCCGGCTGGACCCGGCAGGGAATTCTCCGCCACCCCGCGTTCGTCGGGCTGCGCGACGACGTCGCGCCTCGCGACTGCCGGCGCGAGGTGTCGGTGCCGATCGACTCGGTGGTCTCGATCGCGGACGGGAGCCAGCCGGCCACCGCGACGACGACCGCATCGGCGGGCGACGGCGATGCACGCACCGACGCCTTGCTCGAACAGCTCCAGGGGCTGCGCGACTCGGATGCCTTCGAGGTCGAGGGCCGCCGGCTGCGACTCACCAACCTGGGCAAGCCGATGTGGCCCGAGGATGGCCTGACCAAGCGTGCCCTGATCGCGCACTACATCCGCGTCGCGCCGGTGCTGCTCCCCTACCTGCGCGACCGGCCTCTGTCGATGCAGGTATTCCCCGACGGTATCAATGGCAAGTCGTTCTGGCGCAAGGACAAACCGTCGCATGCGCCGGCATGGATCCAGTCGTGGATCTACCACGGCGAGAAGACCAAGGAGTATGTCGTCGTCAACGAGCTGGCCACGCTGGTGTGGGTGGCCAACGCGGCGTCCATCGACCTGCATCCCTGGCACTCGCGCATCGACGCTCCGCAGCAGCCCGACTGGGCCGTCTTCGACCTCGACCCGGCCGAGGGCGCAACATTCGAGAGCGTCGTGACCATCGCCAGGCTGGTTGGCGTGGCGCTCGACCATTACCGATTGCACAGCGTGCTCAAAACCACCGGGCAGACCGGACTGCAGATCTATGTCCCGATCCGGCGAGGCCCCGACTACACAGTGGTGCGCAACTGGGTGGAGGGAGTGGCCAGGGCGGTGGGCGCAATCGTGCCCGACCTGGTCAGCTGGGAGTGGTCGGTGCGCCGGCGGACCGGCCGAGTCCGCATCGACTACACCCAGAACATCATCAACAAGACGCTCACCGCGCCCTGCACGGTGCGCGCCGTGCCACACGCCCCAGTCTCGGCGCCGATCACCTGGGCCGAGTTGGGCGATCCCGACCTTCGACCGGATGGTTGGACGATCCACACCATCGGCGACAGGCTCGCCGCGGTCGGCGACCTGTTCACCGGGGCGCTGGCCGGCGACCAGGTGCTGCCGCCGCTCGACTGAACCGCTACGGGCGCGGCCCGCTCCCAATAGAATTCCGCCATGGCCGTGCTGTTGCTCAATGCCTCAATGCAGCCGCTCAATGTCATCAGCCACCGGCGCCTGATCATCCTGTTGACCAAAGAGCGGGTCGCGTTCCTCGACGAGCGCTCGGAACTCGAGGCTGCCGCCGCTCTCAGCGGTCGCCGACTGCCCGAGGGAGTCGTCGTTGTCCGGCTGTTGCGCACCATCCATGTGCCCCGGCGCCTGCTCCGCCCCAACCGGCGCAACCTGCTGCTCCGCGACGATCACACCTGCCAGTACTGCGGTTTCGTCGGCGCGGCCGCGGAGCTGACGGTCGACCACATCGTGCCCATGTCGCGCGGGGGCAGCGGCGAACGCTGGGACAACCTGGTGGTGGCCTGCAAGAGGTGCAACTGGCGCAAGGCCAATCATCGACCCGAGGAGGTGGGGATGCACCTGCGTCGGGCGCCCGGCCCACTCACCCAGGAGTATGCCCACATCATCTTCCTGCGCTATCCGGAGCTGAAGGCGGCCTACGAGAGGCTCCTGGAAGTGTAGAAACGTCAGCGCAGGCGACTTCACGTCGCCGGAGCTGACACGTCCTGATGATGGGCGCGCGAGTGGGGAACCTGTTCCCCACTCGTTTCTCACACTAGAATCGCTGCATGCCCAGATCCATGTGGCGTGGCGCGATCAGCTTCGGGATGGTGGCCATCCCGGTGCGGCTGTACCTGGCAACGGAGTCGAAGAGCGTGTCCTTCCGCATGCTCTGTCCCGACGACCTCACACCAATTCGCAACAAGCGCTGGTGCCCCGTAGAGGACAAGGAGATTCCCTGGAGCTCGACCGTGCGCGGCTACGAGGTCGGCAAGGACGAGTATGTGGAGATCGACGACTCCGACCTCGACAACCTGCCGCTGACCACGTCGCACACCTGCGAGATCCTCGAGTTCTGCGACGATTCGGAGATCGAGGCCGGGGTCTACATCAAGAGCGCCTACTACCTCGAGCCCGAGCCGGTCGGCGTCAAGCCCTACTACCTGCTCAAGGCTGCTCTCGAGAAGACCGGCAAGGTGGCCGTCGGCAAGATCGCATTTCGCGATCGCGAGCACCTCTGCCGCCTTGCACTGCATGACAAGGGTCTGCTGCTCAACACCCTGCACTGGCCCGACGAGATTCGCGACACCGGCGAGCTGGCTCTCCCCGAAACCGACGCACGCCCGGAGATCCACAAGCGTGAGCTCGACATGGCGATGATGCTGGTTGACAACCTCAGCGCCACCTTCGACCCCGGGCGCTACAAGGACGATTACCGCGAGGCCCTGGTGGCCGTGGTCGAGGCCAAGGTCAACAAACAGCCCCTGGAACGAGCCGAGCCGGAACGGCCGTCCAAGGTCACCGACCTGATGGCGGCCCTCAAAGCGTCAGTCGAGGCGGCCCAGAAGGGCGGCGACCGGGCCACCAAGCCGGCCGAGCGCGAGGTGACCGCCGCTCGCCGCCGGCAGTCGGCTGACGGAGCGCGGCGGCGCAAGGCCTCCTGAGCGTCCGGTGAGCGCGCGCATCACGGCGCCGCGGCGGCGCCGGGGCAGCGCCGGTGACCAGCAGAGGCTGCCGATTCCACTTCCGGCCGCAGGGTTCGCCGGCCGTGCTCAGCCTGAGGTCAGCCTCCCCTGCTCGGCTCCCTTCGACGGCGACGAGTGGCTCTTCAGCGTCGAGTGGGAGGGGTCGCGCTGCCTCCTGATCGCGGCGGCGAGTGGCGCGGTGCGCCTCAAAGGTGAGCTGTCGTGGCTCGACCACCGCTTTCCCGAGATCACGGCCGCCGGCCCGCTGCAGGGGACTCGTGAGGCGGTGCTCGACGGGTCGATCTGCGTGCTCGATCAGCAGGGCAGGCCTGACCTGGCCGCGCTGTTCGCCCGGGTGAGCGAAGCCAACCCGGGCCGCCCGCAGGCCGTGTACCTGGCCACCGACCTCCTCCACCTCGATGGCGAGACGTTGACTCACCGCCCACTGCAGACCAGGCTGGCCACCCTCCGTGAGCTGGTCCCGGCGGACTCCCGCATCCAACTCCCCGACCACGTCGCCGGTCACGGGCGCGCGCTGGCGCGGGCGGCGGCGGCACGGGGCCTGAACGCGCTCATCGCCCGGCGGGCAGCTGCGCCGTACCGCGCCGGCATCGCCTCGCCGGACCGCCTCCGCATCCCTCTGACCGACCGACGCGACGCCGTCGTGGTCGGATGGTTCAGCACGCCCGGCGGCGTGAGCGTGGTGCTCGCCGACTGGACCTCGGGCCGGCTGGGCTTGGTGGGCACGGCCGAGGTCCCCGGCGGCGCGTCAACGCGCTGGCTCGTCGGCGCGGTCGAAGTGGCCGCCAACGTGACGGCGCTGGACGGCGCCGCACAGGCCGGGGTGGACGTGACGTGGGTGCGGCCGCGCTTGGTCGCCACCGTCGAACCGGTCGCGGCGGCCGGCGATCCCCATCGTCTTGTGGACTTCCGCATGATCGCGCTGCGCGACGACGTCGACCAGCAGTGGTGTCTGCGGCGCCAGCCCCTGCCCCCGCCGGAGGCCAGCGCGAACCTGCCCCTGCGACCGTTCAGCCCCACGGTGCTGAGCGCTCTGCCGATCGAGGGCGCCGCCTGAACGGATCGCGGCCGGCGAGGCGTGTGCGATCATCGCGACGATCCGGAACCAGGAGCTCCCCGCGCTTGCGATCGGCCTGACCGGATGTGCGAGTGCGCGTCATGGCCATTCTCATGTGCCGCCCGGAGCATTTCGGCATCGAGTACGAGATCAACCCCTGGATGCATGTCGCGGTCGAGGTCGACCATGAGCGGGCCGTCCAGCAGTGGGGGGCGCTCCACCGTCTCTACCTGCAGCGCGGCGAGACCATCGAGCTGGTTCAGTCCGTAGCCGGCCTGCCCGACATGGTCTTCACGGCCAACGCCGCGGTGGTGTGGCGCGGCCGGGCGGTGCTCAGCCGCTTTCACCACGCCGAGAGGGCCGGCGAGGAGAGCCACTGGCGCACGACGCTGGAGCGCCTGCGGTTCGAGGTCCACGAGGTGCCGGCAGAACTGTCATTCGAGGGCGCTGGAGATGCGCTGTTCGTCGGCGACCACCTGTTCCAGGCCTGGGGCTTTCGCACCGACGAGGCGGCCCACGCGGAGGTGGCGCGGCACCTCGACGTCGAGAGCACCTCCCTGCAGCTGGTGGACCCGCGCTTCTACCACCTCGACACGTGCTTCTGTCCGCTCGACGAGCGCACCGCCTTGGTCGCCCCGACCGCGTTCGCGCCGCCGTCGCTCGCGCGCATCCGAGACCGGGTGCCGAGGCTGATCGAGGTGCCGGCCGACCTGGCCGCCGGGTTCGCGTGCAACGCGATGCCTCTGCAGGACACCGTCTTCAGCTCCACCGCGGCCGAAGCTCTGCGGCCCCAGCTAGCCGCCGCCGGTTTCGACATCGTCGCCCTGCCCATGGACGAATTCATGAAATCCGGCGGTGGGGTGCGGTGCCTCAGCCTGCCGCTCGGGGTCGGCCTGGCCTGAGGGCGCGCCTCGACCCCAGCGTGGGCCCCTTTTCTTGATAGCCACGGCTGGGGGTTCTGGGGATAAGCTGTGGACAAGCTCCGCTCAGTCGCGGGCGATGAGATCCCCGACCACCCGCTGGTAGCGCTTGGTGTCGTCGTGGAGGCCGTGGCTCGCTATCGAGGCGTCGCCCTGGTAGTAGGCGGCCAGCGCGCCGGCCACATCACCGTGGTGGACCGACAGGAGATGGTGGAGGAGCAGCGTCCCAGCCTGCACGTTGTCGGCGGCGAGGTGCAGGTTGAGGGTGCGGCCGGCGAGATGCGCAGAGACCCATTCCCCGGTGTAGGGCTCGACCTGCATCAGGCCGATGGCGCCGGTCGGCGAGACCACCCCCTGGTGCCAGCCGCTCTCCATCCAGGCCACGGCCTTGACCAGCTTGGGGTCGACCCCCACCTGGTTGGCGACGTGGACGAGCAGGGCGTTGACCCTCATGACCCGACCGGGCACGTGGAGGACAACGCCGATGTGCAAGGGGGCGTTCACATTGAGGCCGTTGGTGCGGGCCAGGGCGGTGAGGTCGACCCCATAGCGCCGCGCGATGCTGATCAGCGTGTCGCCGTTGACGACGGTGTACGACTCTGAATCGTGGGCGCCGGCGGCATAGCCGGGGATTCCCATCCGCGAATCGGGGATGTGGAGCAGTTGCCCGATGCGGATCAGGTTGGGGTCGGCGAGGTGGTTGGCCTCGACGAGGGCGCTGACGGTGGTGCCGTGGCGCATGGCGATCTCGCCAAGAGTGTCCCCGGGATGGACGACGTAGGTGCTGGCGACGACGCTGGCCGGCATCGCCGCCACGGCGGTGGCCCCAAGCGCAGCAGCAAGACGTGTGCGGGACGGCATTGGAGGGTTCCCTGGTGCGATGTGTGGTGGGACGTGGAACCGGGCTGCGCTCGCGCAGGCCTGTTCAGGGTACGGGCGGCCCTCTCAAAGGTCAAGGCGTTAGCACACATCCGGCCACTGCCGCTGGAGGTGCGCACGCGCCAGTGGTACGCTGCGGCCATGCCGATGCCCACCCCGCGCCGCACCCAGCTCTCGCTGCCGCTTCTCGGCGCGGTCTTCGGCACGGTCATCGGCGTGCTCACGTTCGCCGTGGTGGTGGCCCTGTGGAGAGCAGGGGCCACCCATGTGGCCGCGCTGGGGGCGGAGGTGATGCTGCTCACCGCGCTCAGTGGCATGGCCACGGCGGTCCTCGGCGCCGAACCCGCCCGGCTCCGCCGCTCGCGGGTCCCGACCGGCCGAGCGCTGCCCCGGGCCTGGTGGCCTCCGCAGCACGACCCGGTCCCGCTGGTGGCCGCCTGCATCGGCACGCCGATCGTGGCCGGGGCCGGCGCCGCGATCTGGCTCTTCCACTGATCTCCTGATCGCCTCGCGCTACTGATCTCCGCCGCCGCGGCCTCCTGCCAACAGTCGCTCGAGCGCCCACGTCGCGGCCTCGCGCACCACGGGGTCGGGATCGCCCCCGGCCGCCCGGCGCAACGCCGGGGCTGTGGAGGCGGAGCCCGCGTTGCCGAGGGCGATCGCGGCGTTGCGGGCCAGTCCTGACCTGCCGGTGCGGGCGACAGACGTCCCGGTGAAGCGCGCGTCGAACTCGCTGTCGTCCATCTCCAGCAGCTCGACGAGGTCGGGGGCCGGAACTGGCCCGTGCCGTACAGAGCATGGTCCGGTCGGAACTGCAGGCGGCGCGCGGCGATGGTTGATCGGGCACGCCTCCTGGCAGAGGTCGCAGCCGAACACCCAGGCGCCCATCAGCGGCCGCAGCTCGACTGGGACGGGCCCGCGATGCTCGATGGTCAGGTACGAGATGCAGCGCCTGGCGTCGATGACGCCGGGAGCCACGATGGCTCCCGTCGGGCACGCTGGGATGCAGGAGGCGCAGCTGCCGCACGACTTGACCGACGGTGTGTCGGCGGGCAGTGGCAGCGACAGCGCGATCTCGGCGAGGAGAACGTAGGAGCCGGCTGAGGATGTCAGCAGCGATGCGTGCTTGCCGGTGAAGCCGATTCCAGCGCGCTCGGCGATGGCGCGGTCCATCGCCCAGCCGTGGTCGACGAAACGCTTGGCGCGGACCTCGCCGACGCGGTCCCGCAGCCAGTCGACCAGCTCGTCGCACCGGCGGCCGAGGACGGTGTGATAGTCGTCCGGGCCGCCGCCGGGCCCGGGCATGCACGCGTACGCCGCCATGCGACCGTGGGGTCTGTCCACCTCCAGCGGCGCCTCCCGCACCGGCCGGTACGGCCACGCCAAAGCGACGATGGATTGCGCCCACGGGTACCGTGCGCCCAGGTCGGTGCTCGCCCTGACCCGCTCCTCGGTCATCCACGGCATGCCGTCCATCCGCCCCGCCGCCACCGCGTCCAGGCCGTGGCGACGCGCCTCGGTGTCTGGCTGCGGCCCGCTGACGCCGAGGGCGCACCAGCCACGCCGCAGAGCTTCGGCACGCAGCTCACCGCGGAGCGCTTCCCAGTCGCGCACGGCCACGAGTATGAGCCGCCGCCCCGTCTCGGATGGGGCGCGTACCATTCCGCACGGCCCGGGTTGGCGGCAGCACGAGGAGGCGATCGTGGCGGTGGCGATGCGTGGCGACGGCGCGCCGGCGGCTATCGGCGGCGACGCGCTGGTGGTCACCGCCTACACCGGCGAGCTGGGTTCGGCGGCGATGGAGATCGATGGTTCTCTCGGTGGTGTGTTGAGCGCCATGGTCGCGACCGGCGAGGTCCAGGGGCGCTTCGGCGAGGTCACCATGGTTCCCCCCGCCAACGGCGTCGCAGCTGCCCGCGTCGTCCTCCTCGGCCTCGGCGACAGGGCGGTGCTCGACAGCTATCGCCTGCACAACGCGTACACGCTGCTCGGTCGACACCTGCGCAAGCGCAGGCTGACGCGCCTGGTCCTGGCCGGCGACGGTTCGCTGGTCGGCGCCCCGGCCAACGATCTCGCCGCCCTGATCCGTGCGATGGTCACCGGCACCCTTCTCGCCAACTTCGATGCAGGACTGCACAAGAAAGGCGGCGACCGGCCGCCGCACATCGACGAGGTGGTGATTGCCGGGCTGGGCGACGATGCAGTCGAGTCGGTTGACGTCGCTCTCGCCGACGCCGTGCTCCTGGCGGACTCGACGCTGCTGGTCCAGCGCTGGACCAACGAGCCATCGAACGCGATGACGCCGACTCTGCTCGCTTCCGCGGTGCGAGAGTTGTGCAACGGCGCCCCGCTCACCGTGGAGGTGATGGATCGCACCCAGCTGGAGGCGGCGGGCGCGGGCGCGCTGCTCGGCATCGCCAAGGGGAGCGATGAGCCGCCGGCGATGATCGTGGTCACCTACCGCGGCGCCCCCGACGACGATCGCCTGCTGGCGCTGGTCGGCAAGGGCATCACGTTCGACACCGGCGGCATCTCCATCAAGCCGTCGTTGCACATGGAGGTGATGAAGTCGGACATGGGCGGGGGGGCCGCGGTGCTGGCCGCGGTGCACGCGATCGCCGCGCTCAAGGTGGGGTGCAACGTCATCACCATCGTCCCCGCAACCGAGAACATGCCGGGTGGCCATGCGCTCAAACCGGGCGACGTGGTCACCGCGATCGACGGCACCACCATCGAGGTGGTCAATACCGACGCCGAGGGTCGGGTCGTTCTCGCTGACGGGCTCGGCCTCGCTCGCCAGATGGGTGCCACCCATGTCGTCGACGTGGCGACGCTCACCGGCGCGGCGATCGTCGCCCTCGGGCATGTCAGCGCCGGGCTGATGAGCAACGATGCCAAGCTCAGCGCGCTGGTGCAGCGTGGAGCACGCGAGGCTGGCGACCGCTTCACTGAGTTGCCCATGTACCCCGAGTACGACGTGTGCCTGCACAGTGACGTCGCCGACGTCGTCAACTGGAGCGGCCGGCAGGCCGCCACCATCTCTGGCGGGGTGTTCATCCGCGCGTTCGCCGGCGGGCTGCCCTGGGTGCACCTCGACATCGCCGGGACGTCCTGGAATGACCAGCGCAACCTCAAGGAGGTCCCTGACGGCCCCAGCGGCGCGCCGGTGCGCACCCTGGTCTGGCTGGCGCGCTTCTTCGCCGGCGAATAGGCGCTGAGCGAGGCGGCCCCGGTGACGGGTGGCCTTAGGATGAGGAGATGACGGCGCCGCGCGTCCTGGCGATCATCGGGTCGGGCGAGACCGCGCCGACGATGACATCGGTGCATGCCGAGCTGCTCGCGCGCGCCGGTGGCGCAGCCGCGCGGGCGGTGATGCTGGACACGCCGTACGGCTTCCAGGAGAACGCCGAGGACATCGCGGCGCGGAGCCTCGCCTACTTTCGCGACAGCGTGGGTCACGACGTCGAGGTGGCCACGTTCCGCGACGCGCAGACCGCGACACCCCTGGAGTACGAGCAGATGTGCGCGCGGCTGGCGCAGGCCGACTGGGTGTTCGCCGGTCCGGGCAGCCCCTCCTACGCGCTGCGCCAGTGGACCGGCACGCGCGTGCCGGAGCTGCTCGCTGAAAAGTTGCGCCGCGGAGGCATCGTGGTGTTTGCCAGCGCGGCCGCGGTGACACTGGGCGAGGTCTCCCTACCGGTCTACGAGATCTACAAGGTGGGTGAACCGGTCCGCTGGATCGCCGGGCTCGACCTCCTCCGCGAAACCGGGCTGCGCGCGGCGGTGATCCCCCACTACAGCAACGCCGAGGGTGGGACGCACGACACCCGGTACTGCTACATGGGTGAGCGGCGCCTGCGCATCCTCGAGGCGACGTTGCCGGAGGGCTGCGACATCCTCGGCGTCGACGAGCACACCGCGGCGCTGATCGACATCGACGCCGCGACCATCAGCGTGCTCGGCCGCGGGCGGGTGACCTGGCGCCGCCGGGGTGTGGAGCGCACCTGGCAGGCCGGAGAGGTGGTTGCGCTGGACAGCGTCCGCATCGCCGGCCACAGAGACGACCAACCATCCGACAGCGTCGGAGCGAAGGCGGAGGTCGAGCTCCAGGGCACGCCCGGGACGAGTCCGTTCATGGAAACAGTCCGCGAACTGCGCGAGGTGGCGCTGCGCGCCTTCGACGCCAAAGACCCAGATGCCGGCGTCGCCGCCATCCTCGCGGTGGAGACGGCGCTGCACGACTGGTCACGCGACACGTTGCAGTCCGGCGAGCCTGACCGCGGCCGCGAGGTCCTGCGCGAGCTCATGGTGCGCCTCGGAGAGCTGGCGCGGGAAGGGGCCGCCGACCCGCGCGCACGGCTGGCGCCGATGGTCGAGGCGCTGCTGTGCCTACGAGAGGCAGCCCGCGCCGACCACCGTTTCGACGACGCTGATCGCCTTCGGGACGCGCTGATCGCCGGCGGGGTGGCTGTTCATGACACGCCGACCGGGTCGACGTGGGAGCTCGAGGCGGCGGTCTCGCGCTGACCTGAAGCCGCCGTCGCTGCGCGGCGATCCCGGGGCTCAGCGCTGCGTGCGCGATGCGGTCGAGCTCGTCATCGCGGCCCTGCCACATCGTCGTCAGCATGCGGACGTCGCCACGGAGCGACCAGAGCGGGTGGCCGAACGACGCCGGGTTGACCTCCGTGTTGAGCGGACAAGGGTACCGCCGCGCTCCCTGCTCAGGAGACGATGACGGTGGCGCTGAACGCGGGGCCGATGACCGTGGTTCCCTGCTGTGGAACCAGCCGAACTGTGGCGATTCCCCGGTGGTTGAGCGTGAAGACGAGGCTGACGCTGATCGTCTCCTGGCCGGTCAGCTGGCCTCCGCAGACCCGGTTGCCCCTCGCAGCGACCTGGTCGAGGCCCTGGAAGAGCGCGGACAGAAGAGTGGCGGCATCGCTGTTCAACGTCACGCACACCGGGTAGATGATGCCGTCGCCCACGTTGTCGAGGGCGATGTCGACATGCAACGGACGCCCCGCGGTGGCCGTGTCCGGCACCGCACCGGAGATCTCCGCGTGTGGGGCGCCGCTGTTGCTGAAGAGCGGCAGCACCACGACCACGAAGCCCACCGCCACCGCGACGGCCACCGCGGCGAGGCGGGCACCGCGCGGCATGGTGAGGATGCGCCGCCCGCCGGCGCGCAGCGCTGCGGCAGCGCGAGCCCGTGCGCGCGCCGTGCGACCGCCGTCAGATCGTGGTCGGAGGCTGGTACTCACCGAACACGTCGCGGAGCGTGCCGCAGATCTCGCCGAGTGTGGCATCGGCGCGCACGGCGGCGAGGATGGAAGGCATCAACAGACCGTCACCGCGCGCCGCACCGCGCAGCCCGTCGAGCATGGCAGTCACGCTCGCCTGGTCACGCCGCTCGCGGTGGCCACGCAACCGCGCAAGCTGCTGGTCGCTGGCACGCTGATCGGTGCGGAAGATCAGCGGAGGCTGCGCCTCCTCGCTCTCGGTGTGGCGGTTGACGCCCACGACCACCTTCTCACCGGAGACCACAGCGCGCTCGGCGCGATACGCCTCCTCCTGGATCTGCTCCTGCATCCAGCCGGATTCGATGCACGACACCGCCCCACCGCGCTCGTCGATCTGCGCGATCAAGGTGGCCGCCTGCCGCTCCAGCTCGTCGGTGAGCCATTCGACGAAGTACGAACCGCCGAGGGGGTCGACGGTGTTGGTGACACCGATCTCCTCGCCGATGATCTGTTGGGTGCGCACTGCGATGCGCTGGGCCTTCTCGGTGGGGATCGAGAGTGCCTCGTCGTAGCAGGAGAGGGCCAGCGATTGCACCCCTCCCAGCACCGCTGCGAGCGCCTGGATGGCAGCTCGCACGATGTTGTTCTCGGGCTGCTGCGCAGTGAGCGTCGAGCCCCCGGTCTGCGTATGGGTGCGCAGCATCAGGGAGCGCGGGTCGGTGGCGCCGAATCGCTCGCTCATCACCCGACCCCAGAGGCGGCGAAGTGCGCGGTACTTGGCGATCTCCTCGAAGAAGTCCGTGTGGGTGTTGAAGATCCACGAGAGCTTGGGGGCGAAGTCGTCGACGGCGATGCCGCGATCGACGACCGCGCTGACGTACTCGCACGCGTTGGCGATCGCGAAGGCCATCTCCTGCGGCGCGGTGCTGCCCGCCTCGCGGATGTGGTACCCGCTCAACGAGATGGCGTTGAACCTCGGTGCGTGGTTGGCGCAGTGCGCGATCAGGTCCGCGGCCAGCCGCAGGGACGGACGCGGCGGGTAGATGTACGTGCCGCGCGCGACATACTCCTTGAGCACGTCGTTCTGGGCTGTGCCCATCACCGCGTCGGCGACGACACCCTGCCGCTCCGCGGCGACGATGTACATCGCGACCAGCACAGGAGCGGGGGCGTTGATGGTCATCGAGGTGCTGACCGCGTCGAGCGGAATGTCCTTGAACAGCTCCTCCATGTCGGCCACCGAGTCGATGGCGACACCCACCTGCCCGACCTCGCCGGCGGCGCGAGGGTCGTCGCTGTCGAGCCCCATCTGGGTGGGCAGGTCGAATGCCACCGACAGACCCTTCTGCCCGTGGGCGAGCAGAAAGCGGAAGCGCTCGTTGGCGTCGGCGGCGGTGCCGTAGCCAGCGTACTGGCGGATGCTCCACAGCCGGCCCCGATACATGGTGGTCTGGATGCCTCGGGTGAAGGGCGGCTGGCCGGGAAAGCCCTCAGAGGTGACGGCGTCGTGGGCCTCGAGCTGGGCAGGGCCGTACAGCGCTTCGACCTCGATACCGCTCCCGGTTGCAAACCGCTCGAGGCGCGCGCCGCCCTGCAGAGCGCGGCGCAGAGCGCGTTCCTCCCAGCGCCGTTGCTCGGCCGCGTAGTCGCGGCCGCCCTGTGGGCCGGCCGCTGCCGCCGCTGACTGCGAGATCACGCGCCCAGCATACTTCGGCCTCCGCACCCGCCTGCGCCTGCCAGACTGGCGCGCCATGGCAGTGGAGGTCACCGATGAGCGCATCGCCGCCGCCGCCACGCGCCTTCACCACGGCGGCTGGTGGTACACGCCGCGCCAGCTCTACTACGCCGTCTGCGCCGATGTCGAGACCGTCCCGGTGCGGATCGCCCCCGCGGAGGTCGGGCTCGGGCTGGTGCTCATCCTGGTCGGGATCATCATCGTCAACCGGCCGGTCCTGGTCGTGCTGGGCGGCCTCGGAGCCATGCTCGTCGCCATCGGGGCGGTCACCCACTTGCAGGAACGTCGGCCGCAGCCGGCCGGCCGGCTGCTGGCGATCTCGTTCGCCGACTTCGAGGCACAGCTGGGCTCCGCCAACCACGACACACCCGGGCTGATCAACACCTCCGTGGGCTGCGAATCGATCACCGACGACGGGTCGGCCCTGGTGGTCTGCGATCGGGCCGAGACGGCAGCCATCCTCATCGCCAACCGTGAGCACCTCGGCGACGCCCGGGTGACGACGCGCGATGACGAGGCGGCACAGCCCGGCGGTCGCGTCGTCGTGGTGCACGACTGCGACCCGGCCGGCTGCGCGATGGCGGCCGACCTCCGCGACCGAAGTGGCGAGATCAGCGACGCCGGAATCAACCCCCGGGAGGTCGCCGGCAAGCGGCTCCAGCTCATCGAGGGGGCACCGGCACGCCTCCCCCGCGACCTCGCGGATCACCTCACCGTCGATGAGCTCGACTGGCTGCGCAGCGGCAAGCGACTCGAGCTGGCCACGGAGACGCCGGAGCAGGTCGTCGTCCGCGTCCGCGCCGCGATCAACGCCTAATCGTCGACCTGGGCCTCGTCCCTCGCGCCGATGAGGATCGCCATGTTGCCCACCGGGTGCCGGTTCTCGAACATGAGTTGGTGCGCGACCCCGACGTCGTCGAACGCGAAGGTGCGACGCAGGCAGGGGTCCACAGCTCCGCTGTCCACCAGCTGGTTGAGCGCCGCCGCGTCGTCATCGTTGGCGAAGTGCGAGCCCTGGAGCCGCTTGCTGCGCATCCACAGGTAGCGCAGGTCGACCGCGGCGTGGTAGCCGGTCGTCCCCGCACAGATCACCACCATGCCGGCGTTGTCGCAGACGAAGATCGAGGTGGGGATGGTCGCCTCGCCCGGGTGTTCGAAGACGATGCGCGGGTTGCGCTTGGCGCCGACCACGTCCCAGATCGCTTTGCCGAAGGCGCGCGCTCCACCCGCCCACTTGCCATAGGCGTCGTTGTCGCGCCAGTCCGGGGGGAGGCCCCAGTGGTCGAAGTTGACGCGGTCGACGTACCCGGCGGCGCCGATCGAGGTGCAGAACTCGCCGCGCTCGCGCCCCGACGCGACAGCCACCGCGATGCCGCCGCGAGCCTTGACGATCTGGATCGCCTGGCTGCCGAGGCCGCCGCTGCCGCCCCACACCAGCACGACGTCATCGGGGCGGACGGTGTGCGGCTCCCAGCTACAGAGCATGCGGTAGGCGGTGGCGCCGACCAACATGTACGCCGACGCCGCCGCCCAGCTCAACCGGTGCGGCTTGGACAGCAGCTGGTGCGCCTGAACCAAGGTGAACTGCGCGAAGCTGCCCCAGTTGGTCTCGTAGCCCCAGATGCGCGCGCTCGGCGCCGTGATCGGATCGCCGCCGGCGGTGATGAACGCGTCGGCCGGATCCCACTGCCCGCAATGCACCACCACGCGGTCGCCGACGCGCACGTTTCTGACCCCCTCGCCAACCGCGTAGACGATGCCAGAGGCATCGCTGCCGCCGATGTGGAAGTCCTCGGTGGCGCCGGCCTTCTGCCGCGCCGCGATGACGTCGACCGGACGGCCCAGGGCGGCCCAGACGTTGTTGTAGTTGACCCCGGCAGCCATGACGTACACCAGCACCTCCCCCGGGCCGGGACGCGGCGTGGGAACCTCCTCCACCACGAAGGCGTTGCTGGGGTCGCCGTACCGCTGCGGGCGGATCACCTGCGCGAGCATGGTCGGCGGTACCTCGCCCAACGGCGGGGCCACGGTGAGCCTCGCGGGGTCGGTGCGCGGTCGCGTCGGGCCGGTGCTGACGTCGGTCACCATCTCTCTCCCATCGGGCCGGTGGTCAGCCACCGCCGGAGGTACGTCTCCGGCTACGCCGTGATGGCGCTGACGATCTCGGCGCGCAGGCCAGGGTATTTGGCGAGGAAGTCGCGCCGCTCCGCGCGCAGTCGTTCGACGATGGTGTTGTATTCGTCAGCGCGACCGGTGCGCTGATAGAGGCGGCGCGGCTGGAGGATCTCAGGGTCGTCGATACCGGGCAGCGAACGAGCCACCTCGTAGCCGAAGTCCGGGTCGGACTCCCACTCGATGGTGCCCTCGGCGATCGCTTTGACCACCGCGCTCGAGTAGGGGATGGTCACTTTTTTGCTGTTGTCGTTGTCGGGGGTTCCTCCGACGCGGCCGGTGTTGAGCAGGAAGACCTCGAACCGGCAGCTGTCGAGCAACTCGAGGAATCGGTTGCCCTGCTGCTCATGGAGCAACGGGAAGAACGGGTTGGTGCCGGGCACGCGGAGGAACTTGCCCGCCTCCTCCTTGCCGCCGGCCGATGTTCCCTGGGTTTCGCCGAGCATGAAGTACGCGGCAGCCTGCTCGCGGTTCAGCCTGGCGACGACCGGGATGATGTTCTCGTTGCGATTGAGGATGAGCAGCTGGTTGACGGTGGTGACGTCTCGCGCGTCGCGGTGCCATCCCAGGGCGTCCATTCGAAAGACGGCGCGGCCGTTCTGCGTGTAGGCGGTGTCGAAGAAGTCGACCTTCGCGCTCTCGTCCATGGAGACGTTCTCGAGGTAGGCCTCCGGTTTGCAGACCGCCGCGAAGATGGTCGGCTCATCCTTGGGGTCGAGCCCGAAAGTCTTGGCGAAGCAGCCGTTCTCGGTGGCCGCGATGTGGCCGCCAGGATAGAGCGCCACGAAGTCATCCTGCACCGGCTTGCTGTCGTTTTGCCTGGTGAAGGTCGTGGTGGTCTTGCCGGTGCCGGACAGTCCGACGATCAGCATCGTCTGTTCGCCCCTGGGAGTCGGGATCACCTTGCAGCCGGCGTGCAGCGACAACCCACCGTGGTCGTAGGTGAGCTTGTTCCACATGCGCAGGCCGCCCTTCTTGGACTCGCCGAAGTAGTCGCTGTTGAGCACACGGGTCACGCCTGTGGCGAGGTCGACAGCGATCAGCCGATTGTCCGGGTAGCCCGGCGCCTCGAGGGCCGGGGTGTAGATGACCGTCAATTCAGGGTCCCAGCCCTCACCGCCCCCGCCTTCGTGGTCGAAGTACAGCCAGCGTTGCATCCCGGCGATGTTGGCAGCCGCGGCATCGATGAAGAGCCGAGCCCGAACTCGTCGTGCTGAATCGTTGCCGATGTAGCCGTCGATGACAACCATGTCGCGCTTGCGGATGTGCTCATCCTGGAGGGCAGCGATGTGCCGTCCGACCTCCGTGGAGAGGGTCTGGTCGGTGTGCTCGTCCGGCGCGTCGGTGATCATGTACGTGCTGCTCTTGCTTCGGGAAACCACCCGCGTCTGCACGTTGTAGTTGTCGAACTCGGTCAACCTGGCGTTGGGCATCTGCGCAGTGAGCTCACGCAGCTCCTTGGAGGAGGGGTTCCAGCGGATCGAACGGGCCTCTGGCAACGCGGAATGCTGGGCCTTGACAACCTCGGTCATTGCTCCTCCACGTCCCCGGCCTCGCGTCTCTTTGCGCCGCGCTCAACGCCATATGGGCCAGACGGATTCGGGATGAGCATATCAGAGCGGATCTGCTCGGACAGTTGGCGAGGCCGGCGGCGCAGTTCGAGGGTTGCGTGACCTGCTCAGGGTTGTACGCTGCGTGTCGTGACCCAGACAGTTCCCAGCTCATCGCCCGACGCGGTCACTCGCCGCGAGACCTCGTGGGTGTGGTTCGACGGACGCGTCTGCCAGTACGGCGACGCCAAGGTGGGACTGCTCACCCACGGCCTCAACTACGGCACCGGGGTGTTCGAGGGCATTCGCGCCTGTTGGAATGCCGAGCGCGAGCAGCTCTACACACTGCGCATGCCCGAGCACTACGACAGGATGCGCACCAATGCGCGAATCCTGCAGATGGAGCTGCCGCTGTCGACCGCGGAGCTGTGCGTGATCACCAACGACCTGCTCCGGCGCAACCTTTACCGCGAAGACACCTACGTTCGCCCACTGATCTTCAAATCGGCGGAGATCATCGGCGTCAAGCTGCATGACGTCCCCGAGAGCTTCGCGATCTGCACGGCGCCGATGGGCAACTACGTCAGCACCACCGGGATCCGGTGCATGGTCAGCTCCTGGCGTCGCGTCGACGACACCATGGCACCGGCGCGCACCAAGTGCACCGGGATCTATGTCAACAGCGCGCTGGCCAAGTCGGAGGCGCTCCAGGCCGGCTTCGACGAAGCCATCCTGCTGAGCATGGACGGGCATGTGTCCGAGGGCAGCGCCGAGAACATCTTCATCGTCCGCCAGGGTGTCATCATCACCCCCCCCCCGGGGGACAACATCCTCGAGGGAATCACTCGTCAGGGCCTGATGCACCTGGCCCGCGAGGAGCTCGGCCTGGACGTGCTCGAACGGTCGATCGACCGCACCGAGCTGTACACGGCCGACGAGGTGTTCTTGTGCGGCACCGGGGCGCAGGTCGCGCCGGTCGTCGAGATCGACCGGCGACGCATCAACGACGGCGAGCCGGGACCCCTGACGATGCGCATCCAGGACATCTACAACAGCATCGTCAGCGGCAACAACGACAAATACGCGGAGTGGCTCTCGCCGGTCTATTCGTAACACTGGGGGCGACGCAGATCTCGCGCGACGGGCTGCCTTTCAGACCTTCATGGCCACCGCGCGCTTGGCGGCGAGTCGGAGCAGGGAGCGGGCATGGCGGTGGGAGTCGTCGCCGAGCCGGTCGAGCGCGATGGTCGCGGCGAAGAGATCTTCCCCCCCGGCAACGGTGCCGCACACGGCCACGCAGGGGACCTTGGCGCGCTGCGCGCGGCGAGCCACCTCGGCCGGGGCCTTGCCCGCCGCCGTCTGTGAATCGAGACGTCCTTCGCCCGTGATGACCAGGTCGGCGTGGGTGAGGGCGCCATCGAGCCCGACCTCGTCGCAGACCAATGCCGCCCCGCCCACCAGTTCGGCGCCGAGGGCTGCCATCGCGAAGGCGGTGCCGCCGGCAGCCCCGGCGCCGGGTTGGTCGGCGAGGCCGGCCATCCCAGCGGCGCGCTCGAGGACCGCCGCGAAGTGGCGCAGGCCGGCGTCGAGCCGCTCCACCTGGCGTGGATCGGCGCCCTTCTGGGGGGCGAAGACGTGCGCGGCGCCATCTGGTCCGTACAGCGGGCTGCGCACATCGACGGCGACCTGAACGCCACGTCCGAGCAGCCGCGCGCGCGCCGCGGACAGGTCGACGGCGGCGACCTGCCCCAGGCTGCCTCCCCCCGGGGAGACCGGCCGCCCGCGATCGTCGAGCAGGCGCGCGCCCAGGGCGACCAGCAGCCCCATCCCGCCGTCGGTGGACGCGCTGCCACCGACCCCGACGATGACCCGGTGAGCCCCGCGGTCGAGGGCGGCGCCGAGCAGCTCACCGACGCCGGTGCTGGTGGCGCGCATCGGCGACCGCCGCCGGCCCAGCAGCCGCAGACCGGCGGCCTCGGCCAGCTCGACCACGGCGACGCGCGCCCCCATCCAGCCCAGGCGCGCGCTCCGGGCGCGGCCGAGCGGACCGTGAACGGCAACCCGCTCCACACGGGCCCGCCGGCCTGCCGCCGCGAGGAGGACGTCGAGGGTGCCGTCGCCGCCGTCGGCGACAGGCAATGGGCGGGCGATCCAGCCGGCGTCCTCGATGCCCCTGGCAAGCGCCGTCGCCACCGCGGCGGCCGACAGTGTTCCCTTGAAGGCATTGGGCGCGCAGATGGCTACGCGGATGCCGTCTGCGGAGCGCACGCCCCGACGTCGGTCGCCTCGTTGTACGCCTCGCGACACAGGGGGCAGGCCTCCAGGTGGTCGAGAGCAGCCAGCTTCTCCTCGAGGCTGAGCCGGTTTCGGGTCATCATGAACGCCAGGTCAGTGCACCGCGTCGGCTCCTCCGGCGGGCTCTCCATGAGGAGGTACTCCGCCTTGAACCGCTTCCGCGCCCGGTGCAGGAGGGTCTCCACGGCTGCATCGGTGATCCCCATCACGCGCGCGATGGTCGCGTACGACATGCCCTGCAACTCCCGGAGCGTCAGCACCATGCGCTGGCGTTCCGGGAGCTTCTTGGCGACCTCCCAGACCAGCTGGCGCAGCGTGCTCATCTCGAGCGCCTCCTCCGGGTGGCCGGTTCGGTCACGGTCGGCGAGCTTGAGCATCGCCTCATCGGGGTCACCGCCGTAGTGGTCGAGGTGGGCGGCGCGACGGTTGCGACGGCGCAGCTCGTCCTGGCAGATGTTGACCGCGATGCGGTGCACCCAGGCACCGAAGTTGAAGCCCTGGTCGACTCGAGCAAGGGCGCGAATCACGTTGTAGAACGTCTCCTGAACCAGGTCCTCGGCGAGGGCGTCGTCGCCGACGTAACGGAAACACACGGCCCGGACCCGGGCGTGGTACCGCTGGAACAGGCTGTCAAACGCCCCGGGGTCCCCCGCCAGGTAAGCGGCGATGAGAGCGAGATCATCGGGCGGAGGCGTCGACCGCGGCGATGGCTCCGTGATCGTCCCCTCCAGTCGGGAAGACCGCTTTGTCCCAATCGCGGCAACTATATCACCGCTGTCCGCGCCAACCCGGCCGCCCGAGCCTGCGATGAACTCGCGCGACTGCAAGTTTTGGGCCCCCCCATCGTCTCAACAGGGAGTGGGCACGACGCTACCGCATCGCACGCGATCAGACCTCGATCGGAGCACCGGCAGAAGCAGCTGTGGCGATTGAGGAGCGGGCGGAGCGGGCGGAGCGGGCGGAACGTGACGGTGAGCGCCGCGTGATGGTGCGCTTCGACGACGACGAGATCGCTGTGGGCCATACCGCCGACCTCGACCTCGATCGCTCGCAGTTCACATTCTGGATCGACCATCGGTCGCACAACAGCCGCCCGGCGATTGTGCCGCTGGCGTCGGTCACGCGGATCGTGCTGGAGAGCGGACAGGTGGCCAAGCCGATCCCCGCCGACGCGGCGCGCAAGGTCGCTCTGCATTTCTGGGATGGCGGCGTGGAGGCAGGGCTGCTCCAGAACGTGCCCCATCGGCAGCGTCACGGAATGGTCCTCGAGCTGTTCACCCCCACAGCCGATCGCTCGGAGGTCCTGGCGCTGCCGTACCACGCGCTCAAGGCCATGTTCTTCCTGGTCACCTGGGACACCCGCTCGCCGCAGTTGCAGAGGCACGCCGGCGGTGCCCGCTGGATGCTCCCCGAACATGAGGCGCCGCTGATCGACCTGCCCAGCGAGATCCGCGGGCTTCGCGGTCTGCGCTCTCGGGACGACATCGGCCCCGTCGAGCACGAACGCCGCAGCCGCCGTGCGCGGATCCGAATCTGATCTCCACAACGCCGCCCGCCCGTCAGCCTGGCGGCGTGGCGGGCGGGGGGGCCGCGGCCATCTCCTCGTCGGACAGCTCGACGCGCATCCGCAACAGCAGCGATCCGAACGACTTTCCGAGCGGGTCGCTGCGCAACGACCGGGCGGCGCCGCCGTCCAGCGCCTCGTGGAGCACGAAGTTGAGGGCGCGGACGTTGGGTACCTCGAACCGCTCCACCTGACCGCGGACGAACGGCCGAAGTGAGCTCGCACCCGCTCGGCGGTGACCTCGCGCCGCAGGGCGGCGTGGAGCAGGTCGCTGGACGCGAAGAGCGCCACGTTGGCGAGGTCACCCTTGTCGCCGCTCCGCGCCCTGGCCACATCGGCGAGCGCCACCTCGCGGCTCACGTGGCAGGCTCGTCCATGGCCACGGTCACCTGGTCTTCGACGGGCTCGCGGGGCAGTAGCGCGGGCCAGACGCCGAGCAGAGTGCGGGCCGGCTGGGGTGCAGCGCCGCCGCCGATGAACGGCGGCCCGTTGAGAGCCAGGGGGATGGGCCGCCGCGGGAAGTTGCTCACTGACCGTCTCCAGGGACACGCGACCGCCTGTTTGTGCCGGTTTTGTCAGCAATGCAGAGGCGTCTTCGGAGCGCACGAAGCTACACCAATGGTCGGGTGGCGTCGCGGGGGCGCCACAGCTGTGAGCGCGACCTGGGTGCGCCGAGTCGCAGCACGCCGCCGGCGATGCGGGCCAGCACGTAGACGGCGAAGCTGAATGAGGTGACGAAAACGCTGGCCTTGATGGTGTTGCTCTGGAGGCTGGCGACCAGGCCGCCGTCGCAGGCCAGGAGCGCGAAGAGCACGGACAGGACGGTGACGACGGCGGGCCGCGCGGAGAGCCGCTGAGCGGCTGCAGCGGGGGTGATCGCCAGGCTCAGCACCAGCAGCGTGCCGACGATCTGCGCTGCCTCGGTGACGGTGAGGGCGAGGACAAAGAGGAAGAGCACGCCGACCAGGCGGAGGCGGACCCCGCGGGCCTCGGCAAGCTCGGGGTCGACCGAGGCGAAGAGCAAGGGCCGGTACAGGACCGCCATGGCCAGCAGCACCCCGGTGGCGACCGCAAGCAGGAGCAGCAGCTGACCGGTGCTCACCCCGAAGATCTGACCGAAGAGGATGTTGGTGGCCGCGGTGGCGAAGCCGTGGTAGAGGCTGAGCAGGTAGACGCCCAGCCCGAGCCCGAAGGCGAGGATGACGCCGATCGCGGAATCGCGCTCGCGCTCGCGCACGCCGAGCACACCGATCGCGGTGGCGACGACCAGCGAGCCCAGCAGGGCGCCGCCGACGGCGTCGCCGGCGAGGACCAGCCCAGCGGCCGCGCCGGTGAACGAGAGCTCCGCTGTGCCGTGCACGGCGAAAGCCATCTTCCTGGTGACGACGAACGGGCCGATGATGCCGCTGGTGATGGCGATGAGCGTGCCCGCGAGCAGCGCATGCTGCGCGAAGGGCTGGCCGAGGTAGTCCCACAGGCCCATCAGAGAAGCTCGGCCACGTCGGGGTGGTGATGCTGGCCGCCATGCTCGCCATGGGCGGCGTCGGGCGCCCCGATCACCACGATGCGGCCGTGCACACGGAAGACGTCGACGTCGGTGCCGTACAGGTTGGACAGGCGCGCGCTGGTCATCACCTCGTCGGGGGTGCCCACCGCCCAGCGGCCGCCGACCAGGTACAGCACCCGGTCGACCATGGGGAGGATGGGGTTGACCTCGTGCGAGACGAAGACGATCGCTGTGCCAGCCTGCCGCCGCCGCGCGTCGATCAGCGCAGTGATCGCCTGCTGGTGCTGGAGGTCGAGTGAGAGCAGGGGCTCGTCGCAGAGCAGGACCCGGGGGTCTCCCAGCAGCGCCTGCGCGATCCGCAGCCGTTGCTGCTCACCGCCCGAGAGCAGGCCGATCGGCCGGTCCGCGTAGCGGCTCGCCCCGACGGCGTCGATGACCTCGGCGACCGCAGCGCGCGCCCCGGCGTGGGGCAGGCGGACGCCCCAGCGATGACCGTCCAGCCCGAGGCGGACCAGGTCGCTGCCGCGCAGGGGCAGGTCGCGGTCGAACGACTTCTGCTGGGGGATGTAGCCGACCAGGCTGCTGCCGCGACGGGGGGTGCGGCCACACACCTCGACCGTTCCCGACGACAGCTGCTGGAGCCCGAGCAGGACCTTGAGCAGGCTGGTCTTGCCCGACCCATTGGGGCCGAGCACGGCGAGGAACTCTCCTGGAGAGACCTCCAGCGTGAGGTCTTCCCAGAGGCTGCGCTCGCCGAAGCGGACCGCCGCGGCGGCCAGCCGGATCGCGGGTGCGGCGGAGCTCACCCGCCCAGCGCCGCCAAGATCGCCCTGGCCTGGGCGATCTGCCACGCCTGGAAGTCGGGCTGACCGGCCGGGATGGTCTCCGCCATGCCGACCACGGGGATCCCGTTGGCTGTGGCCAGGTCCCTCACCCTCTGCGTGGTCGGACTGGTCACCTGCGCGTTGTAGAGCAGCAGCTTGACCAACCTCTGGGTCATGGCGTTGTCCATCGCCGCCGTGTCGGCGGGGCTGGGGTCGTTGCCGTCCTCGATCGACTTGGCAAACGTCGCCGGGGTGGCGAGCCGCAGCGTCGCCTTGTCGACGAGGTAGCCGGGTACACGCTCGGTGTAGGCGATCGGTGTGCCCCTGTCCTTGGTCCGAATGGTGGCCAGGGTGTCGATGTACGGCTGGTATTCGGCCAGGAAGGTCTGGAGGTTGGCCGCGAAGACCGCGGCGTCAGCGTGGTCGTGGCTGGCGAGGTGGCTCTCGATGGCGCGGGCGGCGGCCGTCACGTAGTCCGGGTTGTACCAGAGGTGCGGATCGGGGTTGTTGCCGCTGAGCCCGAGTGTCTGGGCGATGGAGAGGACGTCGCGAGCGGGGTTGGGATTGGTGCCGATCACCTTGTCGGTCCAGTCGTCGTAGCCGGCGCCGTTCTCGATCACGAAGGCTGCGTCGTTGATCGCCGCGGCGGTGCTGGGATCGGTCTCGTAGGTGTGGGGGTCGGCGTTGGGGTCGCTGATGATCGAGGTGACGCTGAAGTGGCTGCCGCCGATCTGGCGGGCGATGTCACCCCAGAAGTTCTCGGCTGCGACCACGGCCAGGCGGCCGTCGCCACCGGCCCCAGGCGACGATGACGATCCGCAGCCGGCGAGCCCGGCACTGCCGGCGACCACGGCGCTGCCCGCGCCAACCAGCAGGAGCATCCCCGTGCGACGGGAACGGCGATGCGCCAGGCCGGACATGAGGGAGTTCCCTTATCTGAAATCGTTACGGTTCCGGACAGGGATGCTACCATGAGCCTCGATGCAGAGGCAACGAACCACCAGGCAACAGCGCGCGCTGGAACGTCTGCTGGCGGGCTGCACTGACTTCCGGAGCGCGCAGGACCTGCACGCCCGGTTGCGCTCCGAGGGAGCCCGGGTGGGGCTCACCACCGTCTACGCCAACCTGCGCTCCCTCGCCGAAGGCGGCGCTGTCGACACGGTGCGCACCGAGGCCGGCGAGACGCTGTTCCGCCGCTGCGAGTCGGGGGCGCACCACCATCACCTGGTGTGCCGGGAGTGCGGCCGAACCGTGGAGGTGGCCGGCCCGGCGGTGGAACGCTGGGCTGACCAGGTTGCCCAGGCCGAGCGTTTCGTCGACGTGCGTCACACAGTGGAGATCGTCGGCACCTGCGCCACGTGCGCCCTGGCCGCCGGCTGAGAGCCTAGCGGTGGGCCCGGGCCACCCATGTGGAAGGCGAGCGCAACTCGGCCGGCGTCGGCATCATCTCCGGACCCTCCCAGACGCGGTTGAGCAGGCTCACCCCACCTGCGCTCGCGACCGCCTCGCAGAACTTCTCGCCGACCTCGTACTGGCGCATCTTCATGTTGATGCCGGTGATGGCCAGAACCAGCCGCTCGACAAGGCTGCGCTGGGAGCGGCGCCGCGCGAATGCAGCCTCGAGCTCGTCGAAGTTGTCGAGGTGCTTGCGACCGACGCGATGCATCACGAAGTTGCTGTAACCCTCGAGCACGCTCATGACCGCCTGGATTTCGGCCACTCCGCGGAGCTGGGTGCGGATCGCCGCGGGGAGGCGCTCGATCACCTGGCGGGCGCTGAGCTTCTTTCCGTCGATGGCGCCGCTGGCCTGGGCGAGGCTGCGGCGGATCATCCCGTCCATCATCGCCACCAGGTGATCGCGCAGCCACGGGTGTTCACCGAACTGCCAGGCATGGGTGAGCTCGTGGAGGATCAGCCAGCGGCGAAGCGGCTCGATCTCGGCTGTGGCATTGCGCGCGAAGCTCTCGATGTTCGGCTCGACCAGGTACAGCGCCGCCGACTGCCCCTGCGGCGCCGGGCCGAGGCTCAGCACCGGGTCGTACTGGCCGAGGACCCGCTGCGACATGATCCCAAAGAGCACGCCGACGTAGCGGTTCATCACCCCGCGGCTCATCGCCGTGGCGCGCGACTCGCCGAGGGTGGCGCTCAGCTCCTCGACGGCAACGAGGAGGCGGCGGGCGATCTCGATGTTGACGTCGATGAAGCCGCGCCGGTCGAGGATCTCGAAGCGCGGAAAGTGCTCGAGCGGAACCTCCACCACCTCCACCATCAGGGGTGCCAGATCCGCCGCGATGGCGTCGCACCGCGCCGCGGTGGTCGCGGCGGTGGCCGCACCGACCCTTTCATCCGAGCTGGCGCGCTGGTACGCGGTGTGGCGCACCGCCTCCCAATCGAGCAGGGCAGCCTCGCCGGTCCGGCGCGGGCGCAGCAAGGCCCTCGCCGACACCACCGCCCCGGCGCTGAACGCCCCCGCAGCGAGAGTGCGACGCAGCATGGGTGTCGACAACCGGGGCATCAACCGATGATAGGCGCGGCCCTCACATCGACGACCCGGGCCGGCCGTCGATGTACACCGGGCGCTCCGGGAGCCCCTCCAGCCAGTACGCGTCGAGCCGTTCCTGGATCCAGCCGCGCTCACGCAGGAACGGCTCGTCGAGCAATTGCCTGCCTGTCAGGGCCGGCGGTTCGCTGCTGACGATCTCGGCAAGCGCGTCGGCGAGGATCGTGGGAGACCGCCAGATGCAATGCCTGCTGCGCGCAGATGAATGAGCCGCGCACGTTGACCTCCCCACATCAGGTCGTAGCGCTTCACCGGGGTCTCGAGCATCGGCTTCCACCACAGCGCGCCGGCGTTGTTGACGAGGATGTCGAGGCTGCCAAGCTCGTCGACGGTGTGCTGCACCATCGCGGCAACCTCATCCTCCTTGCGCACGTCGAGCCGCACCGCAATCGCTCGCCCGCCCGCCGCATAAATTTCCTCGACGACGGTGTGGATGCTGCCGGGTAGCGTCTCGGTGGGCTGCTCCGACTTGCCGGTGATGACCACCGCGGCACCTTCCTGGGCAAGGCGCAGCGCCATGACCCGGCCGATGCCGCGGGACGAGCCGGTGACGACCGCAACCCGGCCCTGGAGTCGACGGCTGGTGCTCACCCGCGGCAGCTTAAGTAGAGTGCCCGCGGGGGCGGCGGCGAGCCGCTCTCACCCCATTCGAAGACCACCCAGCTGGCGCTCGGCGAGCCCGGCTGCTAGCACTCCCCCACCGAGAGTGCTAAGATTCTGCCCGACAACCGACCAGGTTCCTGCCGTGCTTTGAACCCGCCCACCAAGAGGCGGGAGGAGGGTGTTTATGGCCAAGCAACTGCTCTTCGACGCGGAAGCCCGCGACGAGATGCGCAAGGGTGTTGACCGCGTCGCCAACGCGGTCAAGATCACGATCGGCCCCAAAGGCCGAAACGTCGTTCTCGACAAGAAATTCGGCTCGCCGACGATCACCAACGATG
>JRHI01000085.1_pt1 | contig 95357 bp, 92 predicted proteins | sample 215371 | NCBI WGS metagenome assembly JRHI01 (sample SAMN02929681, study PRJNA255918) | sediment metagenome | biome: cave system; feature: Ice Cave; material: Sediment; isolation source: sediment from deep within a dark volcanic ice cave with no known source of... ... | reverse complement strand
GGCGATCAGCGCGTGGAGCAGGGTCATCGCCTTCGCGCCGGGAAGGAAAACTCCTCTCAACCCCGAGACAGCCCCGTCCCCGCTCGCCGGGGGCGGGGCTGTTGCGATGATGGGGGCATGCGATTGCCGGTCATGCCCCCGGTCAGGCCGATGCTGGCGAAGTCGGTGCCGCGCATCCCCCCGGGGATGTCCTACGAGGGGAAGTGGGACGGCTTCCGCTGCATCGCCTTCCGCGACGGCGACGAGGTCGAGCTCGGCAGCCGCAACGAGAAGCCGATGACGCGCTACTTCCCCGAGGTGGCCGAGGCCCTCCGCGCCAACCTGCCGGAGCGCTGCGTGGTCGACGGCGAGATCGTGATCGTGCGCGGCGACCGGCTCGACTTCGAGGCGCTGCTCAACCGCATCCACCCCGCCGCCTCGCGGGTGAACATGCTGGCCCGCGAGACCCCGGCGTCCTTCATCGCCTTCGACCTGCTCGCCCTCGGCGACGAGTCGCTGCTCGGCGAGCCCTTCCGGGTGCGCCGCGAGCGGCTGGTGGAGGCGCTGGCCACGGCGCAGCCGCCGGTGCACGTGGCCGCCGCGACCACCTCGGTGGAGGTCGCCGAGAGCTGGTTCCGGGAGTTCGAGGGGGCGGGGCTCGACGGGGTGGTCGCGAAGCCCTTCGACATCGCCTACCGGCCGGACCAGCGGGTGATGTTCAAGATCAAGCACGAGCGCACCGCCGACTGCGTGGTCGCCGGCTACCGGCGGCACAAGTCGGGGCCGGTGGTCGGCTCGCTCCTGCTCGGCCTCCACGACGGCGAGGGGCGGCTGCAGCACGTCGGGGTGGCCGCCGCCTTCTCGATGAAGCGCCGCGCCGAGCTCGTCGACGAGCTCGCCCCCTATGCGGCCGACGACCTCGCCGACCACCCCTGGCGGGAGTGGGCGGAGGCGGAGGCGCACCAGGCGGGGAGGCTGCCCGGCGCCACCAGCCGCTGGAACGCCGACAAGAACCTGTCCTGGGTGCCGCTGCGCCCCGAGCTGGTCTGCGAGGTCGGCTACGACCACATGGAGGGCACCCGCTTCCGCCACGTCGCCCAGTTCCGGCGGTGGCGCCCCGACCGCGAGCCCGGCTCCTGCACCTACGCCCAGCTCGACGAACCGGTGGGCTACGACCTGGCCCGGGTGCTGTCGGGGCTGTAGCCCTATCCTCACGTCCTCACCCCGGAGCGAGCAGGAGGACCCCGATGACCGGCGACCCCACCGACGACACACTGCCCGACGACCCCCTCGCCGGCGAGACCGAGACCGAGACCGGCGACGAGCCCGCCGCCGACAGCTTCCTGATGGGAGCCACCGGGGTGCAGGCGCAGGTCGAGGCCGAGCTCGCCCGCGCCGAGGCGGAGCTGGACGGCGAGGCACCCGAGGCCGACGACACCGGCGCCGTGGTGTAGATGACCCTCGACGCCGGCGCGCAGCTGCTCGAGTCGATGCCCTACGCCGCAGCGCTCGGCGTCGAGCTCGACTCCGGCGGCGCCGAGGAGGTGATCGGGGGTCGAAGACCAACTTCTTCCGCGCGGTGCGCGACGGCGAGGTCCACGCGCGCTCCTTCCCCCTCCACGTCGGCCGCACCGTGATCGTGGTCCAGACCGACCTCAGCGACGGCCGGGGGAAGCGCGTCGCCCAGGTCGTCCAGACCCAGGTGGTGCTGCCGTCGCGGGCCGGCGAGAGCCGGCCAGGGGGGTGGTCGCGAGAAGCGAAGCCATTCCCACGACTGGACGGGGGGAGTGTTCCCCCCGCAAAAACCGCTAGCCGTGGGCCCCGGCGGTGCGCCGGCGCACCGCCTCGAGAACCTCCTCGGCGTGGCGCGCGGGGCTGACCGACGGCCACACCTGCGCGATGGCGCCGTCCGGCGCCACCAGGAAGGAGACGCGCTGGTGCAGGGGCAGCAGCCCGAGCATCCTCCCGACTCCGTAGGCGCGGGAGATGCTGCGATCGGAGTCGGAGGCGAGCGCGAACCGCAGTCCGTGCTTCTCGGCGAAGCGCCGGTGCGACTCCCGGCCGTCCACGCTCACCCCGATCACGTCGGCGCCGCAGTCGCCGAGCTCGTCGAGATGCCGGTCGAGGGAGCAGGCCTCGGCCGTGCAGCCGGGCGTGTTGTCCTTGGGATAGAAGTAGACGAGCACGTGGCGACCGCGCAGCTCGGAGAGGCGCACGACCGTCGGCGGTGCGGGCCTCGAGGTCGGGGGCGGGATCTCCGGGCGCGAGCAGGGCCATGGCTACGCCTCCACGACCTCGGCGTCGATCACGTCACCCTCCGCGGCGGCGCTGCCACCGCCCCCGCCGATGACGAGGGCGTCGCCCTCGACCTCGACGGTCACGGTGTCGCCCTCGCGGAAGCGGCCCTCGAGGATGGCCATGGCGATCGGGTCCTGGAGGCGGCGCTGGATCAGCCGCCGCAGCGGCCGGGCGCCGTACACCGGGTCGTAGCCCTCGCGGGCGAGCAGGTCCATGGCGCCGTCGGTGATCTCCAGCTGGAGCTTGCGCGCCGCCAGCCGCTGCCGCAGCGAGCGGAGCTGGATGCCGACGATCTCGCGCAGCTGGGTGCGGTCGAGGCGGCTGAAGAGGATCAGCTCGTCGACCCGGTTGAGGAACTCGGGACGGAAGTGGCCGCGGACCTCGTCGAGCACGGCGCTCCGCATCTGCCGGATCGCGTCCTCACCGGCGTTCTCGGGGAGCGCGGCGATGAGGTGCGAGCCGAGGTTGCTGGTCATGATCACCAGGGTGTTGCGGAAGTCGACCACCCGGCCCTGGCCGTCGGTGAGGCGGCCGTCGTCGAGCAGCTGCAGGAGCACGTTGAACACGTCGGGGTGCGCCTTCTCGATCTCGTCGAGGAGCAGCACCGCGTAGGGACGCCGGCGCACCGCCTCGGTGAGCTGGCCGCCCTCGTCGTAGCCGACGTATCCCGGAGGCGCCCCGATCAGCCGCGCCACGGTGTGCTTCTCCATGTACTCGCTCATGTCGAGGCGGACCATGGCGTGCTCGTCGTCGAAGAGGAAGTCGGCGAGGGCGCGGGCGAGCTCGGTCTTCCCCACCCCGGTGGGGCCGAGGAAGATGAACGAGCCGGTCGGGCGGTCGGGGTCGCTGAGCCCGGCGCGGCCGCGGCGCACCGCGTTGGCGACCGCGGTGATGGCGTCGTCCTGGCCGACGACACGCTCGTGCAGCCCCTGCTCCATGCGCAGCAGCTTGTGCATCTCGCCCTCGAGCATGCGGCGTACCGGCACGCGGGTCCAGGTGGCGACGACCTCGGCGATGTCCTCCTCGTCGACCTCCTCCTTGAGCAGCGGGCGATCGCCCTGACGGGAGCGGAGCCGCTGCTCCTCCTCGGTGAGCTGGCGCTCCAGCTCGGTGAGACGGCCGTAGCGCAGCTCGGCGGCGCGGGCGAAGTCGGCCATCAGCTCGGCGCGCTCGGCGTCGTGGCGGAGCTGCTCGATCTGCTCCTTGATGCCGCGGATCGCGTCCAGCGCCGTCTTCTCCTGCTGCCAGCGCTCGCGGAGCGCGGTGGCGCCCTCCTGCAGGTTGGCGAGCTCGCGCTCGAGCGCCTCGAGCCGCTCCCGCGAGGGTGCGTCGCTCTCCTTGCGCAGCGCCTCGCGCTCGATCTCCAGCTGGCGGATCTCGCGCTCGACGGTGTCGAGCTCGGTGGGCAGCGAGTCGATCTCGATGCGCAGCCGCGAGGCGGCCTCGTCGACGAGGTCGATCGCCTTGTCGGGCAGGAAGCGGTCGGTGATGTACCGGTTGCTCAGCACCGCGGCGGCGACGATCGCGGGGTCGGTGATGCGCACCCCGTGATGCACCTCGTAGCGCTCCTTCAGGCCGCGGAGGATGCTGATCGTGTCCTCCACCGACGGCGGCTCGACCATCACCGGCTGGAAGCGGCGCTCCAGGGCGGCGTCCTTCTCGATGTGCTTGCGGTACTCGTCGAGGGTGGTGGCGCCGATGCAGCGCAGCTCGCCGCGCGCCAGCGCCGGCTTGAGCATGTTGCCCGCGTCCATGGCGCCCTCGGCGGCGCCGGCTCCCACGATGGTGTGCAACTCGTCGATGAACAGGATCACCGAACCGTCGGAGGACTGGACCTCCTTGAGGACCGCCTTGAGCCGGTCCTCGAACTCGCCGCGGTACTTGCTGCCGGCGACCATGGAGGCCAGGTCCAGCGACACCACCCGCTTGTCCTTGAGCCCCTCAGGGACGTCGCCCGAGGCGATGCGCTCGGCCAGGCCCTCGGCGATGGCGGTCTTGCCGACGCCGGGCTCGCCGATCAGCACCGGGTTGTTCTTGGTGCGCCGCGAGAGGACCTGGATGACGCGGCGGATCTCCTCGTCGCGTCCGATCACGGGGTCGAGCTTGCCGGCCCGCGCGGCGTCGGTGAGGTCGCGCCCGTACTTCTTGAGCGCCTCGTACTTGTCCTCGGGGTTGGCGTCGGTGACCCGCTGCGAGCCGCGCACCGCCTCCAGCGCCGAATAGATCCGGTCACGGCCGGCACCAACGCTGCGCAGCAGGGTGCCGGTCTCGCCCCCCTTCTCCACCAGGGCCAGCAGCAGGTGCTCGGTGCTGACGAACTCGTCCTTGAGCGCGGACATCTCGTCGAAGGCGGCCAGCAGCACCTCGCGCAGGGCGGGGCCGACGCTGGGCTCGCGACCGCCGCCGGTCTGCTTCGGGCGGCCGTCCAGCAGGCCGCGGACGCGCGCCGCCAGGGGTTCCGGCGCCACCTCGATGCGGCGCAGAACCTGGGGGACGAGCCCCTCGGGCTGCTCCAGCAGCGCCAGCAGCAGGTGGGCGGGATCGACGGCGGGATGCTGGAGGGTCTCAGCCGCCGTCTGGGCGGCCTGCAGCGCCTCCTGGGAGCGCTCGGTGAAGCGGTCGAGACGCACGGTCGGGCTCGGCCTCCTGTGGAATGGGACTGCGAATGGAATACCCGGCCCCCGCGCCCGCCAATCCTCCCCGGCGCCTCGAGGGACGCGCTCTGGAATACCCTGTTGGGCCGGAGGGGGTGGCCGTACTGTGGATGGAGGTTCTCGCATGGGTGTGCTCGACGACGACGGACGCGTGGCCACCGGGCTGTCGGTGGGGCGCATCGGCATCGGGCTGGGCGCGGTGGTGGCGCCGCGGCTGACCAGCCGCCTCTTTGGTTTCCCCACTGCCGATGTGACCCCCAGCGCCATCGTCATGGCCCGCCTCTTCGGGGTCCGCGAGGCGGTCCTGGGTGCCACCACCCTGTGGTGGGTGCGCGACCATCCCCCGACCCGAACCGTCGCCGGGGTCAACGCCGCCGTCGACGGTGCCGACACCGTGGCGCTGACCATGTCGCTCTTCACCGGGCGGCGCCCGTTGCGGGCCATCCTCGGATCGCTGGCGCTGTCCATCCCCTTCGCCATCCTCTGGGGCCGGATGGCCTCGCGCGCCGGCTGACACCTCAGCCGGACCCCGCGAGCGCTGCGCCCTCCCGGCGCGTGGTGACCACCCGGGCAGGGTCACTGCCGTGGGTGGCCACCACTCGGAGAGCGGACGGCGCCGAGTTCAGCGCAGGTCGAAGCGGTCGAGGTTCATGACCTTGTCGAACGCAGCCACGAAATCCTGGACGAACTTGGGGTGCGCGTCCTCGCAGGCGTAGACCTCGGCGACGGCTCGGAGCTGGGAGTTGGAACCGAAGACCAGGTCGACGGCGGTCCCGGTCCACCTGACCTCGCCCGTCTCGCGGTCGCGGCCCTCGTAGACGTGCTCGGTGGAGGACGCCTGCCACTCCGTGCTGGTGTCGAGGAGGTTGACGAAGAAGTCGTTGGTCAGCGTCCCGGGCCGGCTGGTGAAGACACCGTGCCCGGCGTTCGCATTCAGGACACGCAATCCGCCGACCAGCACCGTCATCTCCGGAGCGGTCAAGGTCAGCAGGCTCGCCCGATCCACCAGTTGCTCCTCGGGCCGCCCCGCGTCTCCGGCTCTGAAGTAGTTGCGGAAGCCGTCCGCCGTCGGTTCGAGCACGGCAAAGGAGGCGACGTCGGTCTGCTCCTGCGAGGCGTCCGTGCGTCCCGGCGAGAAGGGCACCTGCACGTCGAGCCCCGCGTTCCTGGCCGCCTGCTCGACTGCGGCACACCCGCCGAGGACGATCAGGTCGGCGAGGGACACCTTCCTGCCACCGGCCTGCGACCTGTTGAAGTCCGCCTGGATCCCGTACAGGGTCTGCAGCACCGTCGCCAGTTCGGCCGGGTTGTTGACCTCCCAGCCGTTCTGCGGCGCGAGGCGGATGCGGGCCCCGTTGGCCCCGCCACGCTTGTCGCTGTCGCGGAAGGTCGACGCCGAGGCCCACGCCGTCGAGACCAGATGGAAGACGGACAGTCCGGAGGCGAGGATCTTGTCCTTCAACGCGGCGATGTCCCGCTCGTCGACCAGTTCATGGTCGACCGCCGGGACCGGGTCCTGCCAGATCAGCTCCTCGTCAGGGACCTCCGGTCCGAGATACCGCGAAACCGGTCCCATGTCGCGGTGGGTGAGCTTGAACCACGCCCTGGCGAAGGCGTCGGCGAGCTCGGCCGGGTTCTCATGGAAGCGCCGCGAGACCGGTTCGTAGCTCGGATCGAACCTCAGGGCGAGGTCGGTCGTGAGCATCATCGGAGCGTGACGCCTGGCCGGATCGTGGGCATCCGGCACGGTGTAGTCCGTGGCCCGATCCGTGGGCCGCCACTGCTGGGCGCCGCCCGGACTCCTGGTCAGCTCCCACTCGTGGCCGAAGAGGTTGTCGAAGAAGTTGTTGTCCCACCTCGCCGGGTCGGTGGTCCACGCGCCCTCCAACCCGCTGGTGATGGTGTCGCCCGCCTTGCCGCTGCCGAAGGAGTTCTTCCAGCCGAAGCCCTGCTCCTCGAGGCCGGCAGCCTCGGGTTCGCGACCGACGTGCTGCTCCGGGACGGCGGCACCATGGGTCTTGCCGAAGGTATGCCCGCCGGCGATGAGGGCGACCGTCTCCTCGTCGTTCATCGCCATGCGCGCGAACGTCTCTCGAATGTCCCGGGCCGCGGCGACGGGATCCGGATTACCGTTCGGCCCCTCGGGATTGACATAGATCAGACCCATCTGCACGGCGCCGAGAGGCTCCGCCAGTTGCCGATCGCCGCTGTAGCGCTCGTCTCCGAGCCAGATGGCCTCCGGCCCCCAGTAGATGTCCTCCTCGGGCTCCCAGACGTCCTCACGCCCGCCTGCGAAACCGAACGTCCTGAATCCCATCGACTCCAGGGCGCAGTTCCCGGCGAGGATCATCAGGTCGCCCCAGGAGAGCTTGCGGCCGTACTTCTGCTTGATCGGCCAGAGCAGGCGGCGCGCCTTGTCCAGGTTGGCGTTGTCGGGCCAGCTGTTGAGGGGAGCGAAGCGCTGGGTGCCCGAGCCGCTGCCGCCCCGGCCGTCGTGGGTGCGGTAGGTGCCGGCACTGTGCCACGCCATCCGGATGAAGAGCGGGCCGTAGTGGCCGTAGTCGGCCGGCCACCAGTCCTGCGAGGTCGTCATCACCTGTTCGATGTCCGCCTTGACGGCCGCGAGGTCGAGGCTCTTGAACTCCGCTGCGTAGTCGAACCCGCCGCCCATGGGATCGATCAAAGGCGAGTTCTTGTTGAGCGGCCGCAGGCTCAACTGATTCGGCCACCAGTGCTGGTTGGCCATCGAACCGCGCGCGGTACCGGCGTGGCCCAGCACCGGGCACATGGCTGCCGGCGCGTCCTGCTCATCGGTGGTGGTGACAGCCCCCGTGTCCTGAATGGTCATGGTGCTCCTTGATTGCTCACCTGGCAGATGGTGTCACTGTCATGCGGCCGGGTGCCTTCCGCGAGGTGCGACGGCTCAGGCACGGGGCGGACCGAGGGGACCGCCGCCGCCGGCGGATGCCGGCGCGGGGCCCATGGCGGGCGGGGCGGGATACGGCGCCGGCGCCTGCGGGTTCCCCCCGGCCACCGGCCGCGACCGGCGAGACACGTCCTCGCGTCGCCAGGACGCGCCGGCGCCGATGGCGGCGCCACCGACGCAGAGAATCACGGCCATGCCCCCGGCCAGCGCCGCCGCCCGGATGGGATGCGCCTCCTCGTGGACCCAGCGGAAGACCAGCGCGCCCTCCAGGGCGCCGATGCCGGCCAGAGCGGCGGCGAAGAGCGGCAGGCCGTCGGCAAGGAACCGGAAGCGGAGCGACTGCAGCAGCAGGGCCAGGCTTCCACAGACGCCGGCGACCACGGCGAAGGGCTCGTCGAGCGAGGCGTCGACGATGACCAGGGAGAGCGCGAGCACCACGGCAAGCCCGCGCACCAGCCAGGTGAGCAGGTGCTGGGCCGCGGTGAGCTCGCCGGAGGGGTCGTCCGGGGGTGCCGAGGTGACGATGCCGGCGAGCCGCAGCGGCCGGCTGAGGGTCGCGGCGACGGCGGGCGCGGCCCGCATGGCGACCAGCGCGGCGATGGCGACGGGAGCCGCGGTCCGGGCCACCGGGGGGCCGAGGATGTCGGCCAGCCTGGCGGCCACGGCGCCGAAGCCGCCGATCAGGGCCAGCGAGGCGGCCAGGGCGGACGGCGCCGCCACGGCCATGATCAGGCCGCCCACGGCCACCGCGACGCCGAGCAGGGTGAGCCGGTCGAGGAGCGTCGAGGCGCCCGCAGGGGTCGCCGTCAGCCACCACGCGGCGCCGGATCCGAGCACCACGGCGCAGGCACTGAGCGCGTCGCGCGCCTCCGGGGCGGCGCCGGCCAGGCGCAGCAGGGTGAGGGTGAAGAGCAGCGCCAGTGCGCCGCCGATGCAGATCCCCGCCTTCTGGCTGTCCGGCCGGGTGGTGGTCGCGGCCAGGATGGCCACCACGCCGGCCCCGGAGATGGCGGCGGCCACCACCAGCGACCGCGACCTGGCCACCGCCGTCCACCCGTGGCGGGGCCCGTGGGCGTCGACCTCCTCGACGTCGCCGTCGTCCTCCTCGTCGAGGAAGGAGGAGGACACGGCGATGAAGGCCTCGGGGCGGTCAGGAGAGAGGGGGCGCAGGTAGAGGACGGCCCCGTCGGCCACGCCGCTGTCCTCCAGCGTCGCCTCCGGCGCCAGCGCCTGCCGCCCCAGCGGCGCCAGGCCCCAGGCCGAGCCGCTCGCACCCGGGCCGGCCGCCACCATGTCGACGATGGCCGGCAGCATCTCGGCCACGGCGGCCGTGGCCGGAAGGCTGACGTCGGCGCGGCGGGTCGGCCCCACCACGGTGACCAGCACCGCCTGGGGGGAGCCGGGGTCGCTCATCCCATCTCACTCATGGCTCGCGGCGGACGGTAGACGGTCTGCACCAGCGCCGTGCGCTGCCCCCGGCGGACCAGCATGCCGCGGCCGGCGGGGAGGTGCATGGCTTTCTGGGTGCCCACCAGGGGGCCCTCCTGGGGGTCCCCGCTCATCACCAGACCGGGGCTGTTGAGCTCGCGCAGCCGCTGGTAGACGGCCTCGAAGCTACCCCGGGCGGCGCCGCCGACCCGGCGGGCGATGACCAGGTGGAAGCCGACGTCGCGCCCCTGGGAGAGGAACTCCAGCAGCGGCTGCAGCGGATTGCCCGCAGCGCCGGTGAGCAGGTCGTAGTCGTCGACCAGCATGACCTGCTCGGGCCCGGTCCACCAGCGCCGCTGCAGCAACTCGGCGCGGCTCAGGGTGGAGCTCGGGAGCCGCTCGGTGAGGATGGCGCGCAGCCGCTCGACCTGGTCCTTGACCATGGGTGCGGTGAGCGCGTAGCCACCGATGTGGGGACCCTCGGCGACATCCAGCAGGGTGCGGCGGTAGTCGACGACCCACAGCTGGACCTGCGCGGGGGTGTACTGCCGGCAGAAGCCGACCAGCAGGGTGCGCAGGAAGCTGGTCTTGCCCGACTCGCCGTCGCCGAGGACGATGAGGTGCGGGTCGGAGCCGAGGAGGTCGAGCACCACCGGCTCGAGGCGGAACTCCTCGACCCCGACGGGGATCCCGCCGGCCTCGGAGGAGGGGGCCGGCGCCACTCCGGCCAGGTCGGCAGGCGTCACCAGCAGGGGCAGCATGCGCACCTCCGCCGCGGGCTCGGCGCCCGGCCAGCGGCGCGCCACCTCCTCGGCCACGGCGTCGGCGGCGAGGTGGAGACCGGTCACATCGGCGAGGCCGTCCAGCCGGGGCAGCGCCACCTGGAACTGGTGCCCGTCCTGGGTGATGCCGCGCCCCGGCGTGGCCGCCGGGACCGCCGCCGCCGCGTGCCGGCCGATCTCCGACTCGGAGGGGTCGTTGAGCCGGAGCTCGAGGCGCCGGCCCATGTTGTCGCGCACCGCGGTGCGCAGCTCACCCCAGCGGTTGGTGGCGATGATGACATGAACTCCGTAGGCCAGTCCGGCGCTGACGATCTGCTGGATGTCCTGGTCGATGTCCTCGAGGTCGTGGCGCAGCTGGCCCCAGTTGTCGACAACCAGGAAGACGTCACCGTAGGGGGACGCGGGCAGGGCGCCCTCGGCCCGCAGACGTCGCCAGGTGGCCATGCCGTCGACGCCGTGCCGCCGGAAGACCAGCTCGCGCTCCTCGATGATGGTCTGCATCTCGCGGACCACGCGCCGGATCCGGTCGCGGTCGCCCTTGCCGCAGACGGCGCCGACATGGGGCAGCTGAGCGGTGCTGAACAGCGCTCCGCCACCCAGGTCGATGGCGTAGATCTGGACGTCCCGGGGGCTGTGGCTGAGGGCGAAGGCCGTCACCAGGGTCCGGAGCAGCGTGCTCTTGCCGGTCTGCGGCGCCCCCACCAGCGCCAGATGGCCCTCGCTGCCGCTGAAGTCCAGCACCAGGGGCACCTGGACCTGCTCGGCGGGCAGGTCCAGTACTCCCAGCGACACTGTCAGGGCCGCGTCCCCGGGGTGCCGTCGCGGGTGGTCGACGACGGCGTCCAGCGGGATCACCGGCTCCAGGGGCGGCAGCCAGACCTGGTGGACGGCCCGCGGCACCGCCGGCGTCTGCAGGCGCCGGACGGCGACCTGCATCTCGGTGACCGTCCCCGACTCGGCCGGCGTCAGGCCGCCGGCATCGGTGATCCGGCGCACCGCCGCGAAGGGCCTCGGCGCGCGGGCGTCGCCCGCTGCCGCCGCCGCCAGGGCGCGGAAGGGGGTGGAGACGATGGCCGCCTTGAAGCGGGTGTAGACGGTGGTGTCCACCTTGAGGTAACCGATGCCCGGGAAGGCGGGCAGGTGGTAGGCGTCGGGGGTCCCGATCACCGACGAGGACTCGGCTGCGCTGAAGGTGCGCAGGCACAGGCGATAGCGGAGGTGCCCCTCGAGGCCGCGGATGCGCCCCTCCTCGAGGCGCTGGCTGGAGAGCAGCAGGTGCATGCCGATGCTGCGGCCGATGCGGCCGATGCCGATGAACAGGTCGAGGAAGTCGGGCCGGCTGCCCAGCAGCTCGCCGAACTCGTCGACGACGATGACCAGGTAGGGCATCGGTTCCAGCTCGGGCTGAAGGGCGCGACGTCGCTGATACTCCTTGATGCCGTCGAGGTTGCCGGCCTCACGGAGCATCCGCTGACGGCGCTCCTGCTCGCCGGCGAGTGCCTGCCGCATCCGGTCGACCCGGGTGAGGTCGCTGCTCAGGTTGGTGATCAGCCCGGCAACGTGGGGCAGGCCGGCGAGGTCGGCGAAGGCGGCGCCGCCCTTGAAGTCGACGAAGACGAAGCTCAGCACCTCGGGCCCGTGGGTGACGGCGAGGGCGGTGACCAGGCTGCGCAGCAGCTCCGACTTGCCCGACCCGGTGGCCCCGATGACCATCCCGTGCGGGCCCATCCCGCCCTCCGCCGACTCCTTGAGATCGAGCGCGATGGGCTCGCCCTCCGCGGTCACACCGATGGGGACCCGCAGCAGGTCGAGCCGGGAGCGTGGCGTCCACGTGGTCTGCGGCTCCACCTCCTCGGGACCGGCGAGATCGAGCAGCTCCAGCAGCCGGACGTTCTCGCTCAGGTCCTGGGCGGAGCCGCCGCCCCGCGCCGAGCCCAGCCGCAGTGGCGCCATGGCCCGTGCCAGGGCGTCGCAGAGGGCCACCGGGGCAGCGTCGGCGACGATGTCGCGGAGCAGCCGGCGGCCGGTATTGGCCTCCTCGGCGCACAGTGCGCCCCGCTCGTCGATCTCGATGCGCAGGCCCACCGAGGAGGGCTCGTCGCGCCGCCCCCGGAGCAGGCTGATGACGAGCACGCCCAGCGCGGCGCCGCCGGTGAGCAGGTCGTTGACCATGGGGACCCGGGCCAGGGGGCTGCGCGGCGACATGCCGTCGAGCACGATCACCAGCCGCGGGCCGGAGCCGCCCGGCGTGGCCTCGGCGGGGGCCACCACGCCGCGCCGCAGCTGCGCCACCCGCGGGCCGACCTCCTCCTCGAGCAGGGCCTGCAGCTCCACCGGCCCATCGGCCAGGCGGCAGACCGGATCCCCCTGCCGACCCACCGAGCCGCGGCGGACGTGCGGCAGCCACTTCAGCCACTCCCACTCCTGCAGGTCGCCCGCGGGGAAGGCGGCCAGCAGGTGCAGGTCGTCGGGGCTGTGCAGGCCGGCCAGCTCGCAGAGCACCGCCCGCAGCAGCGCCCGGGTCCGCTCCGGCTCTCCGGTGACGACCACGCTGCTGTGCTGCGCCAGGCCGACGGCGGCGGGCATGGCGGGGACCGTGGTGTAGGCGTCGACCAGACCCTGGGCCAGGCCGAGGAGGCGAGGCTCGTACTCCACCAGCGGGTTGTTGCCGAGGTCGAGCCCGATGGGGCAGGCAAGCGGCACCTTGCCGACCCCGACACGCACCTCGAGGACGTCCTGGTCCCCGGGCCGCCGCTCCCAGAGGCGCTCGCGCCGGATCACCTCGGCGAAGGCGGTCCTGGTATCGGGATGGAGGCGGAGCGCGGCACTGCGCTGGACGTCGGCGATGTGCCGCATCTCGGCCTCCTGACGCTCCAGATAGTGCACGTAGCGCCGCTCACCGGCCCGCTTCTGACGGCGCTGCGAGCTCATCTGCTGCTGCCGCAGGGCGACGCCGCCCACCATGGTCAGGACGGTGGCGCCGATGATCAGCGCCAGGTAGATGTAGCGCTGCGGGCCCGACTGGCCGGTGGCGATGAAGACGAACCCCAGCGAGCCGAGCACGCCGGTCAGGGGCAGCATGTACTGGATCCAGCTGCCCGCGCCGGCCACCTGCACGGTCGGCGGAGGCACGATGCGGATCTCCCCGGACGGAGGCGGCTCCGGGAAGGTTCGTGCCGGACGGTGGACGAGGATGGTGGACATCTGGGGGGCGCCGCCAGTCTAGGTCGCCGCCGCGGTCTCCCAGGGCCGGCCCCGGGACGGGCCGTCGACTACCATCCGCGGTAGCGCAGATGCCTCACCTCACCCTCCCACGCGCTCTCCGCCGCTCCCATACCCTGGCGCTGCTCGCCGCCGGGGCGGCGGTGGCCGTGCTGGTCGTCATCGCCACCCGCGGTGGGGCCACCACCCCCACGGCCGCGCAGGTCGCCGCCACGTCCCACCAGGCCTCCCCCTCGGCGGGCGGCGGCGCGGCCGGCCTCGACGACGGCTCGGCCGCGGCGGCACCGGCGACGCCCACCCCGGTCCCCAGCGGCATGCGCGTCCTGCAGGCGCAATACAGCTTTCGGGACGAGAGCGCGCAGCATGCCGGAGCGCCGCAGCTGACCGCGGCCAACGGCGTCCTCATCGACCTCGACGCCCATCGCATCCTGTGGGGGAGGAATCCGCACGAGCCGCGGCCGCCCGCCAGCACCACCAAGATCTTCAGCTCCATGGTGGCGCTGGAGAACTTCGACCTGTCGCGCCAGGTGGACGTCACCCCCGACGCCCTCTTCGGCGCCGCCGACGAGACCAAGCTCGGCATCCAGGCGGGCGACCACTACACCGTGCTCGAACTGCTCCAGGCGATGCTGACCATCAGTGCCAACGACGCCGCCGACGCCATCGCCGTGGACACCGTCGGACTGCCGCGCTTCGTCGCCGCCATGAACGAGCAGGTGGCCGCCCTCGGACTCCGTGACAGCCACTTCACCTCGCCGGTGGGCCTCGACGACCCCGGTCAGCGGGCCTCGGCGTACGACCTCGCCGTGGGCGGCGCCGCGCTCTACGACAACTTCCCGGCGGCGCGCGACATCGTCGGCAGGATCGACATCAATGTGCCGGCCACCGGCGGCCACATCGCCTACACGCTGCACAACCTCAACCGGCTGCTCAAGATCTATCCCCCGGCGCTGGGCATCAAGCCGGGCTGGACGGGCGACGCCGGGTACTGCGTGGTGGCCATGGCCGAGCGCAGCGGCCACCGGCTGGTGGCGGTGCTGATGGACGACCCCCACATGTACGACCAGACCCGTGCCCTCCTGGAGTGGGGGTTCGGCCAGCTGGGCATCGCCCCGCTGCCGACACCGACACCGGTGCCCACCCCGACGCCCCACCGGTAGCGGCCACCGATCGCAGGTCCCGGGCCGGCGGTGCCGGGCCCACCCTGAGTCAGTTCAGGATGTTGACCGCCCGCGCGGCGAGCAGGGCCACGGTGATCAGCGAGGCCGCCGACTGGAACATCATCAGCACCTTGGCCAGGTGCGACAGCGGCATGGTGTCGGTGGGGCTGAAGGCGGTGGCGTTGGTGAAGCTGACGTACAGGTAGTCGAGGAAGAGCGGGCGCCAGCCGGTCGACGCCGCCTTGGGCGTGGTCATCTGCGGGAAGAGGAAGTCGGGGTCGTCCTTGGTCTGCTGGATGCGGGCCACCGGGCCGCCGCGATCGAGCTCCCAGTACCAGAAGCCGAAGGCGATGATGTTGGTCAGGTAGATGTCCATCGCCGCCAGCACCAGCGTGTGGCCGCTGCCGGCGCTGCCCTGCAGGAGGGCACGGCAGAGCAGCGCCAGGTTGACGATGTTGGCGATGCTGATCACCGCCACCAGCCCCAGGGCGAGGGCACGCACGTGCGGCAGGACGCTGTGGTGGCGGTGGGGTGCCGCGAGCCACAGGACCACCAGGAGCACCCCTTCCACCGAGGGGATGACGATCCGTGGTCCCGGCGCCACCTCCTCGGGGAGGAAGACATAGAGCACGATCGCCGTGATCAGCGCCAGCCGCATCGGCCACACCGGCTCGAAGTCGAGGTTGGGGGCGGCCTCCGATGCGCTCGGGACAATACGCTGCCGGATCCGCGCCAGTGCCGACCTGGAGGCCATCGGAGCGCAGCGTAGCGCCCCGAGATGTCAGACGCTGACCTGAGCCCAGTCCGCCCAGTCGGCGTCGTCGGCCTCGACGTCGACGGCGTCGCGGAGCAGCTCCTCACGCCGCGCCCGGTAGGTGAGGCAGGAGTCGACGAAGGCCGCGTGGCTCCAGGTCAGCGGTGAGACGCTCATCGGCGCCCCGGTCTGGGGATGGCACTGCTCGGGCAGCAGGCCGGCGGGCGAGGCCCGGTCACAGACCCATTCGAGCAGCGGCAGGACGGCGGCGTCGAGGTCGTCCACCGACACCGCCGTCAGCGCCAGCCAGTCCGCCACCCAGAGCGTGCAGATCACCCAGGGATTGCCCGGGATCTGGTCGCCGAGGCCGACCGACTGGTAGTGGTCACGCTCGTAGCGGGCGAAGCCCCCGGTGCCGGTCCTCACCCAGAGCCGGTCGCGGACCGCATCCATGGTGGCGCGGATGCGCGCGTCTCCGGGGGGATACATGCCGAAGGCCCATAGCCCCATCAGGCTGGCGTCGACGGTCATGTCGCGGTCGTAGCCGCTGCCGTCCTGGCGGGGCACGAGCTGGCGGGCGAAGCATCCCGTCCGCGGATCGAGCAGGTGCTCGTCGGCACCCTGGCGGATCTCGTCGGCGGCCGCCGCCCAGTGGGTGGCCTTGTCGATGTCGCCCACCTGGACGGCCAGCTCGCTGGCGGCGCGCAGCCCGGCGTGGACGCTGGCCACGGTGTAGGCGTGGACCCCGCGCCGTTCCTCCCAGAGGTCCCAGCTGGGCAGCGGCAGCGCCGTCCGCCAGTCGCGCCAGGAGGCCATCCAGTCGGCCGCGGGCTCGACCACGCGGCGGTAGAGCTCGGCCAGGAACTCACGGTCGGGCCGGCGGTCGAGGTGAGCGCCCAGCGCCCAGACCACCAGCGCCGTCTCGTCCTCCTGGATGGGGATCTGTGCCTTGCCCCCGGCGAACCAGGGATGCCAGCTGCTCCCCAGGGCGCCGTCGGGCAGGAACTTGTGCAGCAGGTAGCCCCGGCCGCCACCGAAGCGGTCGGCACAGAAGCGCAGGAAGGCGCGCAGCGGCTGGTGGTGCCCGGCCCGCGCCAGCGCGTTGCCGACCAGCGCGCCGTCGCGCGGCCACACGTAGCAATAGGTGTCCCGGGCGTTGGACATGATGTCGCGATCGGTGGCCGCGATCACCCCACCGTCGCGGTCGCAGAGGGCGCGCGCCACCAGCAGGCTGCGCGAGTAGAGGTCGTGGACCCGCTCGGGCAGTCCGGCCACCAGCGGGGTGGTCTGCGCGACCCAGCTCTGCCAGTAGCGCCGGGTCCGGTCGACGATGCGGCGCGGGTGCCGCTCGCGCACGGTCCGGTCGAGCGCCACCACCTCGCGATAGGCGGTGGCCACGCACAGCCACGACCACAGCGTCTCGGTGCCGTGGGCGGCGACGCCGACGCCGTAGCCGACACAGGAGTCGACCGCTCCCTGCTCGATGGGGTGGCGGCTCAGGACGCCGTCCTCGGCGTCCGCCCAGGTGCCCGTGTAGCCGTGGATGCCGGCCCGGCCGCAGGTGAACTGGTGGACACCGCTGTCGCGGCCCGCCCGCCCATTGACCAGGAAGTACCGGCTGCCCTTGTAGTGGATGACGGCGCTCAGCTCGGGGTCGTAGAAGGCGGTGTCGCCGACGTCGGTGCCGCCGATGTCGAGGTCGTGGTGGACGAAGACCCGGACCTCCCGGCGGCGTCCCGCCAGGTCGTGAAGCTCGATCTCGCGGACCATGACGTCGAGCTCGCTGTCCACCGCATCCCGGAGGCGGAGCTCGAGCTGGAGCCCCTGGTGGACGGCGCGCACCTCGGTGGTGAGCGCCTCGGGCGCGTAGCGCAGATGGCGTTCAAAGGCACCCAGCCAGGCGAACTGGCCGTCGGCCCAGACACCGAGCCGGCTGGGGGTGCCCGCGTGGTGCTCGGAGCCGACATGGGGGTAGTAGAGGTCGACGATGGAGCACGCCTCGTCGAGGTTGAGGTGGAGCCGGCCGTTGCCGAGGGTGAGTGCGCGCGGCATCAGGCGGCGGAGTATGCCGTCCGAGCGGCGGGTGGGCACCCGATGGCCCTTCGCGACCACGTCGTTGCCGAACGGTCAGCGGGCGGTCCCTAGTGTCGGGATGGTGATCGCTACCGCCGCGGCCCGCGAGGCCGTGCGCAGTCCGGAGGGGCTGAGGACGGCCATCGCCGACATCGGCGCCGTGGTGGAACGGGATCGGCGCGCGGGCGCGGAACGCGCCATCGAGGTGGGACGCTGGGTGCTGCTCACCTACGCCGCCATCGCCGCCAACTTCCCCACCGCCACCACCAGGCACATTCAGACGCTCAACCTCACGCTGGCCCTCTGGGGTGGCTTCAACCTGGCGCTCACCCTGGCGCTGATCACCGGGCACGTGCCGCACCGCCGCATGCAATACGCCATGACCGGCGTCGACGTCGCCGTGGCCACCGTCCTGGTCACCTTGACGGGCGGGTTCGGGAGCCCGTTCGCCATCAGCTTCTTCGCCGTCGTCGTCGCCAGCAGCCTGCGATTCGGGCTGCGCGCCAGCGTCTGCTGCGCCCTGGTGGTCAGCGTCGTGGACCTGTTCGCCGGCCTCGCCGTCACCGGCTGGCTGTCCCGCACGCAGGTGGACACCTTCCTCTCGCACTTCCTCATGTACCTGGTCATCGCGGTGGTCAGCAGCGTGCTGGTCCGCGAGCTGGTGACGGCGCGGGCGCGCCAGATGGAGCACACCTATCGCCTCGAGCACGCCGCCTTCATCGAGCTGCGCGAGGTGGACCGCCTCAAGACGGAGTTCATCACCCTGGCCTCACACGAGCTGCGCACCCCCGTCGCCAAGATCAAGGCCTGGATCTCGCTCATGCACGACGCCGGCGGTCGCCTCTCTCCGGAGATGCATGGCGAGGGGCTGGCAGTGCTCCAGGGCGAGGCCGGCCACCTCACCCGGCTGACCGACAACCTGCTCTGCATCGCCCAGTTGGAGGCCGGCGAGATCCGCCTCAAGACCGGCCCGGTCAGCGTGGCCGTGGTGGTCGAGCACGTGACCACGCGCTTCGTGCAGGCAGCCGACCGGCACCGGGTGCGGGTCGAGATCGCGCCCCAGACCCCGCTGGTGCTGGCCGATCGCGAACGGCTGTCCCTGGCGCTGGCCTGCCTGGTCGACAACGCGCTCAAGTTCGGGCCCGAGTCGGAGGTGGTGACGCTCGCCGCCCGGCCGGACGGCACCGCGGTCCGGATCGAGGTCAGGGACCTGGGGATGCGCATCCCCGACGACCAGCGGGAGCGCATCTTCCGGTCGTTCCACCAGGTCGAGGCGCCACTGACGCGCCAGCGCGGCGGCGCCGGCGTCGGCCTCTACCTGGCGCGCCAGCTGGTCGAGCGCATGGGCGGCAGCGTCTGGGTCGACAACACCCGCTCCCGCGGCAACGTCTTCGGGGTCACCCTGCCCGCCGACGTCTGACCCGCGCCCACGGGCGCCTATCCTTGGCCGCCGTGAACGCACCCACTCTTGTCCTCCTCATCCTCCTGCTGCTGGTCACCGCCAGCTCCCTGGCGCTGCTGGCGGCCGTCGTCCGGCTCTCGCTGCGCAAGAGCAGCACCAAGGGGACGGTGGCCGAGGCCATGGGCGGCGCCATCCGGGACGCCGGCAACGAGCTGGTCACCCTGCTGGCCGGCGGCGGGGAGCCGGCCGAGGTGGAGCAGGCCACCGCCCGCCTCGCCGCCCTGCTCGACCTCGACCCGGCGCAGCTGCGCACGGCGGCCAGGGCCCGGCGGCGCCGGTGAGCCAGGCGCGACCGGCGGCCGACGTCCTCGTCGCCGGCGCCGGGATCGTGGGCTGCGCGGCGGCGTGGGAGTGCGCCCGGCGCGGAGCGCGGGTGGCGGTGGTCGATCGCGGCCGGCCGGGCGGAGAGGCCTCGGGCGCGGCCGCCGGGATGCTGACGCCGAGCGGCGAGGCGCACGGGCCGGGCGCGTTCCTGGACATGGGGGTGCGCTCGCTGGCCCTGTGGCCGGGGTTCGCCGCCGCGGTCGAGGCCGCCGGCGGCGGCGACTGCGAGCTGGCCCTCGACGGCCTGCTCCGCGTGCCGGTCGACGCCGAGGACGCCGGTGCGGTGCGGGACCGGCTGGCCTGGCAGGTGGCGGCGGGCCTGGAGGCCCGCTGGGTCGACCCCGCCGACCTGCGCCGGCTCGAGCCGGCGCTGGCGGCGAGCGAGCACGGGGCGGCGCTCCACCCCGGTGAAGGCCACGTCCACGGCCCGCGCACGGTGGCCGCGCTGGTGGCGGCGCTGCGGAGGTCGGGCGCCGACGTCCGCGCCGGGGCGGAGGTGCTGGGATGGGCCGGCGGCGGCGGCGTCGAGCTCGGCGACGGCAGCCACGTCGACGCCGCCTGCGTGGTGGTGGCCGCGGGCAGCTGGTCGGGAGAGGTCTGCGCCCGACTGGGGCTGGAGCCGCCGCCGGTGCGTCCGGTGCGGGGCCAGCTGCTGGTGCTCCGCGGGCTGGAGCCGCCGCGGCACGTCCTCTTCGGCGGCCTGGCGGGCTACGCGGTGGCCAAGCGCGACGGCAGCGTGCTCGTCGGTGCCACCGAGGAGGATTCCGGCTTCGACCGGACGGTCACCGAGAGCGCCACCGCCCAGCTCTGGGAGGTCGCCCGTCGCCTCCTGCTGGGCACCGAGGGTGCCCGCCTGGAGGCGGCGTGGGCGGGTTTGCGGCCGCGCCTGCCGGACGGGCTACCGCTGGTGCGCGAGCTCGCCCCCGCCTCGGGGTCACGGCCGCGGGTGGTGGTGGCCACCGGCCACCATCGCAACGGGGTGCTGCTGGCGCCGCTGACCGCGGGGCTGGTGGCCGGGCTTGCCCTGAGCTGAGTCAGATCACCACCAGAGGTTCGGCGGGACCGGCGGTGAGCCGCCCCACCGGCCAGGCCATGCCACCGGCGGCGATGATGCTCCGCACCAGCTCGGAGCCGCGGCCCGGCGGCGCCGCCAGGAGCAGGCCGCCGCTGGTCTGGGCGTCGGTGGCCACCGCGCGCCGCAGTTCGTCGACCCCCTCGCCCCACCGGGTCCAGGTGTCGGCGAAGGCGCGGTTGCGCCTGCTGCCCCCCGGGACGTGGCCCGCCTCCACCAGGGAATCAACCCCCGGCAGCACCGGCAGCGCGGCAGCGTGGATCTCCATGGAGCATCCGCTGGCCCGGGCCATGCCGCGGGCATGCCCGAGCAGGCCGAAGCCGGTGACGTCGGTGGCGCAGCGCACCCCCACCGCGGCGGCGGCACGGGCGGCGTCGCGGTTGAGGGTGCGCATCGAGGCGACCGCGGCGGCGGTGACGCTGCGCGGACAGTCGCCCAGCTTGGTGGCGTTGGCCACGATGCCGGTGCCCAGCGCCTTGGTGAGGATCAGCTCGTCCCCGGGGCGCCCGGCGGCATTGGTGGTGACGGCGTCAGGGTGCACGGTGCCGACCACGGCGAGGCCGTACTTGGGCTCGGCGTCGCGGACGGAGTGGCCGCCGGCCAGCAGCGCGCCGGCCTGCGCGCAGACCGCTGCGCCCGCCGCCAGCACCCGCTGCAGGATGGCGGCCGGGAGGACGTCCTCCTGGGGCCACGCCACCAGGTTGAGAGCCAGGAGCGGCGTGCCGCCCATGGCATAGACGTCGCTCAGCGCGTTGGTGGCGGCGATGGCGCCGTAGTCCTCGGGGTCGTCGACCACGGGCGCGAAGAAGTCGGTGGTGAACACCAGGGCCAGGTCGTCGCGGAGGCGGTACACCGCCGCGTCGTCGCCGCCGTCGGCGCCGACGAGCAGGTCGGGGTCGCCGACCGCCAGCGGCAGCGCCGCCAGGATCGCGGCCAGGTCAGCCTGCGCGATCTTGGTCGCACACCCTCCCCCGGAGGCGAACTCGGTGAGACGGAACTCAGTCATCTGCGGCCATCTTCACACTCCGGCGTCCCCACTCGCGGGTACCCTGCTCAGGTGACTGGTGTCCACTAGTGCGCCTCATCGTCCTGGGAAGCGGGGGGGCCTTCTCGGCGTACGGAGCCAACGCCTCGTACTGCCTGGACGGCCGTCTGCTGGTGGACTGCGGCAGTCCCCTCCACCAGCTCCTGCCCCGGGTGGGCGTGGACGTCCACGCCCCCGACGTCCTGCTCATCACCCACTTCCACTTCGACCACGTGGGCCAGGTGCCGCTGCTGCTCGGGGCGCGCGCGCTGCTCACCACGCCGGCGCGGCCGCTGACCCTCGCCGGGCCCCCGGGGACCCGCGAGTACCTGCTGCGGCTGCTCCGAACCGGCTACGGCGGTCACCTGCTCGAGGTCATCCAGCGGCACCTCGAGATCCGCGAGGCGGTGCTCCAGGACGGCTCCGACCTGGTCATCGAGGGCTACCGCGTCCGGGCCCGGTCGGTGGTGCACAGCACCGGTCCGTCGCTGGCCTACGCCGTGACCGGACCCGACGGCGCCACCGTCGGTTTCAGCGGTGACAGCACCGACTGCGCCGGGCTCGACGCCACCATGGAGTGGTGCGACCTCATGGTCGTGGAGTGCAGCGACTGGACGCGGCCGGTCCTGTCCCACCTCTGGGCCGGCGAGGTGCGCTCCCTGATGGAGCGCCACCCCGAGGTGCAGGTGTTGATCACCCACCTGGCCGAGCCCGGTTCGCTCCCCGGGGCGCTGGTGGCCCACGACCGCCTGGCGCTCGACGTCACGTCTGGGGGGACCCCGCTGCCCGCGCCCCCCCAGGCTCTTCTGCGCTGACCTCACCCCGCAGCAGCCGGCGCCAGAGCAGGACGGGGAGGACGTCCACCAGGGCGGTCCAGGAGTGGCGCCAGCGGTTGACCTCGGTGGCGTCGAGGCCGTCGCGGCTGAAGGCGGCCTTGCCGCTGGCGGCGCCGATGACCGCCAGGGCGTCGACGGCGCGCTCCCGGGCGGCGCGCCCGGTGGCCAGGCCCCGGCCGCGGTGGTCGAGGACGCTCACCGAGTCGGGGGGCAGCCGCTCACCCAGGCGGGTGCAGAACGCGGCCAGCGTCTCGCTGGGCTCCCGTCGCTCGCCCAGCAGCCGGCCGGCGATCCGCATGCGCACCCACAGCCCCCGCAGCGTGCGGGGACGGCGCAGCCAGAGGCTGACGCACACGATCAGCAGCGCCAGCGCGGCCAGGCCGCCGACGGTGGCCAGCAGCGCCGGCGGCGCGCCGGTGACGGTGCTGCCGGCGCCGGCCGTGGGAGATGCGGTCGGGCTGGGGCTGGGGGCCGCGGCCGTCGCCGAGGGGACGGGCACCGCGGGAGCGGCCACCGGCGTGGGCGAGGGGTTGTTGGTCGCCGGCCGCGGGATCGGCTGGTAGTCGCCGTCGGAGCTGGGCGGGGTGGGCTCGAAGGTGATCCAGCCGTACTGCGGGAAGTAGGCCTGGACCCACACGTGGGCGTCGCTGGTGGTCACCCTGCGGAGCACCGTCCTCGACGACTGCTGGCCGTCGTCGGCGCTGCCGGGTCCGTAGCCGCTGACCAGCCGACTGGGGATGCCCAGGGTGCGCAGCAGCGTGCCCATGGAGGAGGCGAAGTACTGGCAGTAGCCGGCGTGCGAGCTGAAGAGGAACTGGTGGATTCGCCACTCGCCCAGCACCCCGTCCGGCGGCGTGAGCGTGTAGGCGAACGGGGCCGTGCGCAGGCGCGTCTCGATGGCGCGCGCCTGGTCGTAGGCATCGGTCAGGCCGGTCGTCCAGCTGCGCGCCAGGCGCTGGATGTCGGCCAGCTGGGTGGTCTCGGCGCCCGAGCTGACCGGCGTGGTGGTGAAGCCGCCCTCCGTGATCCACGCCGGGTAGGCGACACCGGCGGTGCGCAGCTGGGCCTCGGTGGCGGTGGGGATGGTGGCGTCGACCGCCACCGTGGCGCTGGCGCCGATGCCGAGGGGCAGGTCCACGTGGTCGACGGTCACCAGGGAGCCGCCGCGGGCCGGCGCCAGCCCGAAGACGGTGACCGTCCGGTCCACCGCCTCGGGCTCTCCGGGGAAAGGCACCTGGGTGACGTCGCCCAGCGAGGTGACGTCGTTGGTGTAGACGATCCGGGCGTGGGCGGTGATGGCCACCCGGGTGACGCCCCCGTCGGCCGGGGTGCGGTCGCGCGGCAGCGTCCCGGACTCGCTGGCCAGGGCCTGCAGACGGCTGCGCTGGGCGGGGTACCAGTTGCCGCGGTAGAAGATCACGTCGTCGACGACCCCGAGGTAGGCGCCGGCAGGGCCGTCGAGCGAGTAGGTCAGGACATTGCGCGGCTGGGAGGCGAGCGGGCCGCCCGGCTCGGTGTTGGGCGAGAAGTGGACGGTGGCGCCGAGGCCGGCGCCCGCGTCGCCGCCGGCGTCGGCGCGGCCACCGCTGCGGCCGAGGCTGTTGGTGGTGAAGTGGAAGATCCTGCCGCTCAGGTCGGTGCTGCTGAGCGGCGGCAGCAGCGCCGCCAGCGCGGTGATGCCCAGAGCCGCCAGAGTGGCGACGCGCGCGAAGCGGCGCCGCGTGCCCGGCAGCGCGATGACGCGGTCGCCGCGCCAGCGCCGCTCCAGGGTGGCGAGCGTGGTGCGCGTCACCAGCAGCAGCGAGGCGCCCATGGCCAGCACCGAGGGCAACGCCACCGGGCCGAGCTGCGGGGCGTTGATGGCGTTGCTGGCCAGAACACCGTAGAGGGGGAGCACGGCGAAGAGCCCGTTGCGCTCGCGCACCGCCATCCAGGCGGCGAAGAACCCGCAGACCCAGGTCCCGCTGACGAACCCGACCTGGAAGGACCAGCTCTGGTCGCTGACCAGGCCCTGGGTGACGGCGTGGCCGTAGGTGGTGACCAGGTGCACCAGGCCGCCGGTCTCCCCCGCCGCCAGCGCCGGCATCGACCCCAGCGTCAGCGGCACGATGACCAGCAGCCCGAGGACCGGCGCCAGCAGCAGCGCGGCCGTCCGGCCGGCAGACGATGAGGCCACCAGGGTGGCCTCGACCACGGCCACCGCGGTGGTCAGCAGCGCCAGGCTCATGCCGTCGTTCCAGCCGGCGGCCGTGACCGCCCAGACGGTGCAGAGCGCCGTGACCATGGTCAGGCCGCCGAGCAGCAGGGTCTCGGGGGCGCCGACGGCGGCGGGGCGGCGCAGCGCCACGGCGCTCATGGCGGGAGAACCGGCACTCAGCCGCGGGCGGCGGAGCGGCCGCGGCGCCCGACGTCGAGGTCGTCGCCGCGGCGCACCAGCCACCAGTCCACCGCCAGGCGCCAGGCGGCGGCCACGCGGATCGCCGGCCCGGTGGCGCCGAACGAGGTGGGCTCGACCAGCACGGCCAGGTGGCGAGTGCCGCGGACACTCACGGAGATCAGCTGCTCGACCCAGTCCTTGCTGCGGTTGCTGGTGATGACCACGATGCCACCGCGGCCGCGCCACATCTCGCCGTGGCGCCGGACGACCTCGCTGAGCGGCGTCGTGCCGTCGTCGTCGGCGGTGGCCAGGTAGCGCAGCAGCCGCAGCCGCTGCGCCTCGCCGCGGCCGGCGCCGATGGCGGTCTGCATGGCGTCGTTGGCCACCAGCCCGACCGCCTGCCCGCGGCGCAACCCGGCGTGGGCGATGGAGGCGGCGATGCTGACCGCGTACTCCACCGAGGTCTCCGGCGCCTCGCCGGCGGCGTGCCCGGCCTCGAGGTCCAGGAGGATGAGCAGGTCGGTGCTCTGCCGGGTGTCGTAGACGCGGCTCATCAGCCGCCCGGTCCGCGCCGACGACGCCCAGTGGATCCGGCCCATGCCGTCGTGGACGTCGTACTCGCGGACGGTGCTGACGTCCGGCGGCAGGTCCACGGCGCGGCCGCTGCGGCCATCGCCGGCGCCGGTCGCCCCGGCGGACAGGGGTCCGAGTTCGCCGAGGCTGTGGATGCGCGGGAAGACCAGGACGGAGGTGCGCGGCGCCAGCTTGACGCTGCGCTGGAAGAGGCCGAAGGGGTCGCCGAGCCGGGCCTCCAGCGGACCGAAGCCGTAGACGCCCCGGCGCGTGAAGGTGCCGCGCGCGCTCCAGGCGACACTGCCGCCACCACCGAGCGCGAAGGCGCGGCCGGGCACGTAGCCGGGCAGCCGGGTGCCATCGTGGACCTCGCAGTAGGCGACGGGGAGGATGCTGCCGTTGACCACGGTGAAGCGCTCGACGAAGGGCTCGCCGACCATGAACTGGCCCTCCGGGGAGTCGCGGTCGACGCGGATGCGCCGGGCCACCAGCCGCGACCAGGCGAAGGCCAGGACGATCAGGAAGACGAGGACGTAGGCCAGGGTGTAGGCGACGTGGACGCCGGTGACCCCGGCGAAGAAGGCCAGCACCGCGACGCAGGCCAGGAGCGGCGCCCGGGCCGTCATCGGCCGCGCCCTCCGCTGCGGCCGGGCGGCGGCGGCAGGTGCATCAGGCCAGGCGCCGTCCGGCCACCGGGACGTTCTCGGTGGCCATCACCTCGGCGACCACGCTGGCCGCGGTGACGCCCCGCAGCTCGGCGTTGGGCCGCAGCATCAGGCGGTGGGTCAGCACCGATGGGACCAGCGCCTTGATGTCGTCGGGGAGGACGAACTCGCGACCGTCCGCGGCGGCGCGCGCCTGGGCGGCGCGGAGCAGTCCCAGGCTGCCCCGGGGGGAGGCGCCGATGCCGACGTCGGGATGCTGGCGGGTGGCCTGCACCAGCCGCACCGCGTACTCCTTGAGCGCGCTGTCGCAGTAGATACGCGTGACCAGGCCCTGGCACTCCATCAGCTCGTTGGGCTCCGTCACCGGGCCCATCTCGTCGAGTGGCTGCGCCGTCTGGAAGCGGTCGAGCATGGCCACCTCGTCCTCGAGGCTGAGGTAGCCGAGGCGCACCTTGAGCAGGAAGCGGTCGACCTGGGCCTCGGGCAGCGGGAAGGTGCCGCCCAGCTCGATCGGGTTCTCGGTGGCCAGCACGATGAAGGGCTCGGGGAGCGGATAGGTGGTGCCGTCGACGGTCACCTGACGCTCCTCCATGGCCTCCAGCAGGCTGGACTGCGTCTTGGGGGTGGCCCGGTTGATCTCGTCGGCGAGCAGGACCTGGGCGAACACCGGTCCGCGCCGGAACTCGAAGGTGGCCGTCCTGGGGTCGAAGACGTTGACCCCCGTGACATCGCTGGGAAGCAGGTCCGGGGTGAACTGGACCCGCTCGAAACCGCAGCCGCTGGCGCGCGCCACGGCCTTGGCGAGCATGGTCTTGCCCACGCCCGGGACGTCCTCGATGAGGACGTGACCCCGGCAGAGCAGGGCGAGGACGCAGAGTTCGATCTCCTCGTCCTTGCCGACGATGACGGTGCCGATGCTCTGGACGAGGCGCCGGACGACCGCGCGGACGGCTGTCGACAACTTCCTTGCTACCTCCTCGAGGCGCCACATCCGCCCCGTGCGCTGGTCGAGTATAGGCGCGGTCCGCGGGGATCGCCGGTGTGGAATCTGGGGTGAGCGTCGCCGGCGGGTACCGCCGGTGTATACAGAACTGAGACGGGGTGGGCACTGGGCCCGGGGCTCTGTGCTCCCGGCGACGACCTGGGAGGAGCGGAGGCCCGCCACTGATGGACCAGAACCCCGACAGCGACATCCTGACCACCGGTGAGGCCTCGGCCCTGTGCGGGGTCTCGCGCTCGACGCTCCGCCGTGCGGTGGCACAGGGCCGGCTGAACGCCTGGCACACGCCGGGCATGCACCTGCGCTTCAGCCGTCAGGCCTGTCTGGAGTTCGCCCGCCGCCTGGGCCACTCCGACCTCGAATCCGACCCCGAGGGTGAGACCGCGCGCCGCTTCGCCTAGTTTGGCCCAGCGCCCGCCCCGCCCCGGTCAGATGTGGCGGAGGGCCAGGATGTTGCCGGCATTGCTGGCGATCACCGCCGCCATGGCCACGGTCAGCGTCCAGCAGGTGATGGCGGCCACCCGGCGCGGCAGGAAGGTCACCGCCAGCGCCACCATCGTCACCACCGGCACCTTCTGGAGCAGGAGCCCGAAGCCGCCGACGTTGTGGAGCAGCACGGCGGTCACCGGGTTGAGCTCGTCGAGGCCGCGGAGCAGGCCGGCCAGGGTGGTGATGACGTCCAGCAGCTGCGCCGCCGTGAAGTAGGTCAGCGCAATGCGCAGCGTCGGATCACCGAGGGCCATCCGGAGATGGCGCCGACCGCCATTCGCGTCATGCGCTGGTTGCGGCGCCACGACCGCCGATTGTGGCGAGCCGCCGGTGGCGGACCCCGCCACAGCCCCTGACGCCCGTGTGACACGTCCGGGGCGACGGTGTGACAAGTGCGACGCGCCCTACCGCTCGCGGCCGCGGGCCAGGAAGCCGCCGACGCCACCACCGAAGAGGGCCAGAAGGTCGCCGGTGATGACCTGGTCGATGCGCATCGGACCCAGGTCGACGAGGTTGCGCAGGCCCGACGCCAGCGAGTCGTGGACGATCGAGGCCTCCTGCGCCAGCTGGAAGACGATGGCCACCAGGATGAAGCCGATGGCCACCACGATGCCCTGCCAGGAGCCCTCGCGCCAGCCCGGACAGCGGCCCACGCGGGCGGCGATGGCCCCCCCCGCCATCACCGACAGGAAGCTGGCGGTGCCGATGATGCCGCCGTCGGCGCGGTCGCCGGTGCCGCCGAGGAAGTAGTTGGCCAGGTCGATGGCGCCGTTGGTGAAGACCAGCAGGATGAGCTGGCCCAGGACCAGCCCGACCAGCACCGCCCTCCAGCGGATCGGCGGCATGGCGCCGCCGTAGGGCCGCTCCGAGGGGGGCGTGTCGGCGTACCGTCGGCCGGCCGCGGAACGGGCCTCCTCCGGCTCGGCGGCGGCCTCGTCCGGCGCAGCGGGACGCTCCAGGGTGGCGCCGGTGCTGCGCCCCTGGGAGCGGCGGCGGGCTGCGCGGGACATCGGCCCGAATGGTAGGCGCCACGCCGCCGGCGCCGCCCGGGCCGGATCAGCCGAGCCCCCCCGCCGGCTGAGCGCCGGCGGGGACGCGGCGCGCCCCCTGCTCAGATCGATCGTGCAACGCCTCGATCACGGCGGCTGCGGGCGTCGGGGGGGTGATGGAGCATCGCGGTCGTGGCCACCACGCTCGCCCCCGGCCGGCGCACCGCAGCGGGCGCCGAGGCCGGCCACCGCGGGCGCGATCTGGCCGGCGTGCTGCGCCTGCCGCGGCGGGCGCTGTTGGTGGCGCTGGTCGCCCTGGCCGCCATCCCCGGCCTCGACGTCCTCGGCGACCCCGACGTCTGGTGGCACATCCGGGCGGGGCGCTGGATCCTGGACAACCGCGCCATCCCGCACGCCGAGATGTTCACCTACACCGCGGCCGGCAATCCCTGGACGGCGCACGAGTGGGGCAGCGAGGTGCTGTTCGCCGCGCTCAACGCTGCCGGCGGCATCCTGCTGGTGGCCGTGGTGCTGGCGGCGGTGACCTGGAGCGGGTTGCTGGCGCTGGCATTGCGGGCGCGCGACCGTGGCGCGGGGGCGGGCGTCTGCGCCGTCGCCATGCTGCTGGGCGCCCGCGCCATGGAACCGGTGGCCGGGACCCGCCCGCAGATGCTGACCTTCGCCCTCTGCTGCTGGACACTGCTGCTCGCCGAGCGCCACCTGGCGCGCGGCGGCCGCGCCGTCTGGCTGCTCCCCCTCATCGTCGCCGTCTGGGCCAACCTGCACGCCGGATTCCTGTTCGGCCTCGGACTGATCGCCGGGGTGGCCGCGCTCGAGGGCATCTCGGTGGCCGCGCGGCGCCCCGGGGCCGCACCAGGGCGGCGGGTGGCCGAGCTGGGGGGTGCCGTCGCCGTCAGCCTGGGTGCCGCCTGCGTCAATCCCAGCGGACCGGGGTTGATCGGCTACGCGCTGCGGCTCACCCGCGAGGTCAGCAGCCTGCCGATCGTGGAGTGGATGCGACCCGACCTGCTCAGCTGGGGCCTTGCCGCCGCCGACCTGTTGGCGGTCAGCCTGCTGCTGCTGGTGGTCCGCACCCGGGGCGCCGCACTCCCCCTCCGGGATCTCGTCCTGCCGGTGGCCGGGGCCGTGGCCGCGCTCATCGCCGTCCGCAACCTCGCCGTGCTGGTGGCGCTGGCGCTGCCGGTGTGGGCTGCGGTGGTGCAGCGCCATGTGACCAATCCCCTGGGGCGTGCTCTGCGTCACCGCCCGGGCAGGCCGGTGACCCCGGAGCGGCCCGCCGTGGCGGTGGCCGCGGCCGTCCTGGCCTGCGCTGCTCTGGCGCTGGCAACCGCCGGGCAGCGCGCCGCGCAGGCCGCCACACCCGCCGGGATCGCCGCCCTGGAGCCGGTCTGCGCGGCCGCCGTGCTCGACCGCTCCCCGGGAACGCTGCGGGTCTTCGCCCCCTACGCCACCAGTGGCTGGCTGGTCGGCCGCCTCTGGCCGCACGCCCTCGTCTACGACTACGGGGAGCTGGTCGCCCCCGGTCCCGCGGTGCTGGCCGCGCAGCTCCGTATCGCCGCGGGCACGACCACCTCGCCCACCGCCCTGGAGCTGCTCGACAGCAGCGGGACCGACGCGGTGCTGATCCCGGACGGCGCCCTCGGCGCCGGGCTGGATGCCTCGCCGGCGTGGCACCGGGTGCTCGCCGATCGGTCCGGACTGGTGCTGTACACCCGCGGCACCCAGGCCTGGTCGGGAGGCGGCTGCTGAGGGCCGGCCCCCGGCTACTGGCTGGCCAGCCCCTCCGGCGAGTGGCCGACATGGTTGTCGTAGAACTTCTGCATCATGGCCGTGTCCGCCGAGTCCAGGGGCAGGTAGTAGTCCCAGGAGACCACGGCGAACTTGTGGCCGAAGCCGGACCACGGGATCACCAGGATCTTGGTATAGGGCATGAACTGCCGGCCGGAGGCGGCGCTGCTCTGGGAGAACTGCAGCAGGCCGGGGTCGACCGGCAGCGCACCGGCCCACGTCCGGACGGCTGCGAAGTCGCTCGGACACCCGCCGGCGCCCGAATCGCCGCAGTCGTAGAGCACGGCGATGTACCCGTGCTCGAGGTTGTGCATCCAGTACTCGGCGTCGACGTGCTTGGTGTAGACACCACGGGGGATGGGCCCGTACTGGGTCTTCTGGTCGTCGGACAGGTTGTAGTGGCAGCCGCTGGTGGGCGGATCGTGCGTGTAGGTGACCTTCTTGCCCGGGGAGATGTGCGTGTGCGGCATCTGGGGGATCAACTGGCCGACGATGTTGTTGTCGTCGTTGGTCCCCACCTCGGGGTAGTAGGCCGCGCCGCCGTTGGCATCGGAGACGGCGGGGCAGGTGTCGTTCTCGACGGTGCTGCTGCTGCCGCAACTCGCCGTGGCCAACGCCGAGACCGCCACGACGGCGGCGGCGAGGAGGGATCGAAACCGGATCATTGCGGCCGGTGAGACTAGCAGCAGACCCGCGCCGGCCGACGCGGCGAGGCGGCCGATGGCGCGACTGATTGGTCTGACCGGCGGCATCGCCAGCGGCAAGACCACGGTGGCGCGCCTCCTCCAGGGTCGCGGCGCGGTCGTGGTCGACGCCGACCGGCTGGCCCGCGAGGTGGTCGAGCCGGGGACCGACGCGCTGCGGGAGATCGAGGCGGAGTTCGGAACCGGAGTCCTCGCCGCCGGTGGCGCGCTGGACCGCGCGGCGCTCGGCGCCCTGGTCTTCGCCGACCCGGAGCGCCGGCGCCGCCTCGAGGCCATCACGCATCCGCGCATCCGTGCCCTCATGGCCCAGCGGGTGCTGGCCGGGATCCAGTCCGGTGCCCCGCTGGTGGTGGCCGACATCCCGCTGCTCTTCGAGACGGGCCGGCCCGAGGACTTCCAGGGGGTGCTGCTGGTCTACTGCGACGGCGCCACCCAGCTGCGGCGCCTGATGGCCCGCGACGCGCTGCCCGAGGCCGAGGCGCGCCGCCGGCTGGACGCCCAGCTGCCCATCGAGGCCAAGCGCGACCGCGCCACCTGGGTCGTCGACAACGGCGGCGACGAGCTCGGCACCGCCGATCAGGTCGACGCCTGGTGGAGCGCCGAGGTCGGCCCCGGCTACTGCCCCTGAGCGGGCGCCAGACCGGCGAGGAGCAGCTCCACCACCTGGCTCTCGTCGCGGGCGTAGGCCTCGCGGTCCGGACGCACGATCCGGCCCACTCGTCGAGCCGGAGCAGGTAGCACCCCCAGCGCTCGCTGAAGATCGCCGCCAGCATCTCGTCCTTGTTGCAAAAGCACCTCCACGGCGGCAGTCCAGGGGCCGGGTGCTGTTCCCGACCCGTGTCCGATCGGTGGCGCGGGCGTGCCGCGGGGCGGCTACGATCAGTCTGCAGGAGCAGGTGTTCGCCATGATTGCCGACGCCGACATCGCCCGACCACCGAGGGCCTCGACCGGGTACGGTCTGCACATGCCCGGGGACGGGCAGGAGGCGGGGAGACCCGAGGAGGCGGCCGATGGATGAGTTGCTCGTCAAGGTGCCGGCGCCCTTCAGCGGCATCGAGGACCTCGGCTTCAGCGCGCGCTACCCGGCGCAACCGCTGGACGAGCCGCTCCGTGACGTCACCGTCTTCGTCGAGGGCCCGGCAATGCCCATGACGCGGCTGGTCGACCGGCTGGTGCTCTTCGCCGAGAAGGACCACCTCGTCGACGACGCCGCCGGCGAGGACGAGCTCTACGCCTGGACGCCGCCCATCCGGCTGACCGACGAGGTCTGCGTGATCGGCTTCCGCGACCGCAGCGTGAGCTTCTCGGGAACCGACCTGCTGGTCGGCTCGGCGGTGCGTGGCCACCTCTGGAACCTGGTGCGCCCGCTGGCCTTCACCTTCCTGCGCGACTGCGTGCGCATCGGCGGCCTGCGCCTCTCCGAGCGCATCCTGATGGTGCTGGACGCGGGGCGCGCGCCGGTCGTGGACCTCGAGCTGGAGCGCACCTCGATCACCGCCGAGAACGGGACGCTGCTCCTCTACGGGGCGTAGCCCGGAAGACCGGACATCAAGCCCCCACGGTTTCGCGATGGGCGGGGGCAGGCCTCCTAGGGGCAGGTGGCGGGCAGGGGCGGACAGGGGGTCGGGAAGGGCGTCGAGCCCAGCGCGGGGATGAGCGGGGTGGGCACCAGGCTGCTGGCCGGTGTCGGGCTGGCGCTGGCGGCCGGCGTCGCCGAGGGGTTGGGGCTGGTGCTGGCCGCCGGGGTCGTCGACGGGTTGGCGCTGGCGCTCGAGGACGGCGGCGGCACCGTGGGTGGCGGCGGGGCGGTCACCGAGGGGATCGCCGTGGGGCACCGGGCCAGGGCCGGGTTGATCGGCGTCGGCGATCCGGCCGGTGTCGTCGCCGCAGCCGCGGGGGTTTCGGTCGGCGTCGGCGTGGCCGTCGGCGCCGGCGAGGCGGTCGCGGTGGCGGTGTCGGTGCCGGTGCCGCCGGCGGTCGGCGCGGGCGTGGAGGGGGTCGCCGTGGGCGTCGGCGGGCAGGTGGGCACCACCACCGGGCTGGCGGTCGAGCTGTTGCTCTTGAGCAGCAGGATGATCACCGCCACGGCGCCGATCAGAACGGTGGCCACGAAGGTCACCGCGCCCCACTCGCGCGTGGCCGGCTTCACGCGGGAACCTCCTCGGCGAGCGCGGCCCGCAGCACCGGACCGAAGACAGGGTGGTCGCGGCCGGTGCGGATCAGGGTGCGCAGCCAGCCGGCCGGAGTCCCCACGTCGAGCAGTTCGCCCTCGAACTCCACGCCCCATACCTCACCGTGCTCGAGGACCGCGGCGATCCCGTCGGTGAGCTGGATCTCGCCACCCGCCCCGGGGCGGGTGTGGCGCAGCGCCTCGAAGACGGCGGGGGTGAGCACGTAGCGGCCCATGATGGCGAGATCGCTCCGGGCTTCGCCGGGCGACGGCTTCTCCACCATGCCGACCACGCGGTGCCAGCGGCCCTGGCTCTCGGACACCGCCGCGCAGCCATAGCGCCCGATCTTGTCGGGGGTGACGCGCATCAGCGCCAGGATGGGGGTGCCGAGCACCGCGTGGGCCTCGACCAGCTGGGAGAGGACCGGCCGCGGGCCCCAGGAGAGGTCGTCCGGGAGCATGCAGGCCACCGTCCGGTCGCCGACCAGGGGGGCCGCCTGGAGGACGGCATGGCCGAGCCCCAGGGCCTGCGCCTGGTAGACATAGGAGAAGGAGGCCAGTCGATGGAGGGCTCGCACCGCCTCCAGCTCGCCGAACCGTCCCCGCCGCTCCAGGGTGTCCTCGAGCTCGGGGTTGGCATCGAAGTGAGCGGCGAGCAGCTCCTTGCCCCGGCTGGTGACCACCACGATGTGCTCGCMCCCCGCCGCCGCCGCCTCCTCGACACTCCACTGCAGCACAGGCCGGTCGAGCACCGGAAGGAGCTCCTTGGGGAGCGCCTTGGTGGCGGGAAGGAAACGTGTCCCGAGCCCCGCGGCGGGGATCACGCAGTGCCGGATGTCCATCGAGCCGCGCATTGTCGCCGCTGCCGGTGGAATCGCGTCGCCGCCCACCCTCTCAGCCGGCCAGGAAGGCTGCCAGCGCGGCGCGCGCGGCGGGGACCGGCTCTCCGGCCTCGAGCTCGACCAGGGCGGCCTCGGCGCACATGGCGCAGAAGAGGCGCCCGGCCAGGGCGGGGTTCGGCCACCCCATGGCGGCGAAGTCCGCGGCCGCCAGCCGGGCGACGTCGCGGTGCCGCTCCGCCGCGGCGTCGAGCGTCGCCGGCTCGCAGCGGGACTCGAGCATGAGGGCCCTGAGCGCGGGGGCGGCCCGGCAGACCTCCAGGTAGGCCGCAGCCCCGGCGAGCAGGCGGTCGGGGCCTGGCGCCGACCCGGCGACGGGCACCAGTGCCTCCTCCAGGCTTTGGCGGAAGCGCGCGTGCATGGCCAGCAGGAAGGCGGCTCGATCGGGGAAGTGGATGTAGAAGGTGCCCTTGGCCACCCCCGCCGCCACGGTGACGTGGTCGACGGTGGCGCGGGCCAGACCCCGTTCGGCCACCACGCGCAGCCCGGCGTCGAGCAGTGCCTCTCGGGTGGGATGCGCTACAGGCAGGATCGGTGCTCCGGCGCCGGCGGTGCCGGCAGAGGCGGTGACTGGGCGGTCAGTCAGCCGACGGTAGCACCGCCTGCGTGCCGGCGCACCGGCGTTGCTAGGCTGCTGTGGCATGCCGGAGACGCGCCTCGACACCGCTCGAATCCGGGCGGCGCGCCGGGTCATCGACCCGATCTTTCTCGACACCCCGCTGTACCGATGCGAGGCGCTGGAGCCCGACCTGGGGTGCACGGTGAGCATCAAGCTCGAAACTGCCAACCCGGTGCGCAGCTTCAAGGCCCGCGGCACCGAGCTGGTGGCGAGCCGGCTCGCCGATGCCGGCTCGCGCGCCGTGGTGTGCGCCAGCGCCGGCAACCTTGGCCAGGCCCTCGCGTGGTCCGGTCGTGGCCGGGGGCTCGACGTCACCGTCGTGGCGTCCCGCTTCGCGCCGGCGACCAAGCTTGATCGCATCCGCGCACTGGGCGCCAGGTTGGAACTGGTGGACGGTGACTTCGACGTGGCTCGCGAGCGGGCGGCGGCGGTGGCGCGGCGCGACGGCATCCGGCTGGTCGAGGACAGCCTGGACATCGAGACCTGCGAGGGCGCGGCGACCATCGGACTGGAACTGGTGGCCACCGTGCCGTCGTTCGACGCCGTCCTGATTGCTCTCGGCGGCGGGGCGCTGGCCACCGGTGTGGGTCATGTGGTGAAGGCCTGTGCGCCCGCCGTCGAGGTGATCTGCATCCAGCCGCTGGGCGCACCGGCGATGACACACTCGTGGCGCCAGCGGCGCATCGTCACCACCGAGTCGACCGACACCATCGCTGACGGCGTCGCCGGCCGGCTTCCCATCCCGGCCGTCCTGGACGACCTTCTCCTGGTCGCTGACGACGCTGTCCTGGTCCAGGAGGCGTCGATCATCGCCGGCATGCGGTTGCTCCTCGACCACGCCGGCCTGGTCGTCGAACCGTCGGCGGCGCTCGGCATTGCGGCGATCCTCGAGGACCGCGACCGCTTCGCCGGCCGGCACGTCGTCACCATCGTGTGCGGCAGCAACGTTGATGTCGCGGCCTATCGGCGCTGGGTCGGCGCGGCTCCACGCGCAGCCGCCACGTCGTATTCGAAACGGTGGTACCCCGTACCGGATTCGAACCGGTGGTCTCCGCCTTGAGAGGGCGGTGTCCTGGGCCGCTAGACGAACGGGGCATGCCGCAGCGCGGGCTGCGGCCACACACGCACGGGAATGGCGAGTATACCGGCCACCCGGGCGGGACCTGGCGGTGGGCGCGGTCGCGTGACACTGTCAGGCACAATCCGCACGCCACGCCGCCGGGCCGCGGCAGCTCAGGTGCCAACCCGACCACGAGGACAGCTGCACGGTGATCGCACTCGACAAGCCCAACCTGCTGTTCGTGATCGGTGTGCCGGTGGGGCTGCTGCTGCTGGTCCTCGCCCTCTCCTTCGGGGTCTATGTGGCCGTGGGCGGGCGCCGGCCGGGCTGAGCCACCGCCCGGTCGTGGGGCGATCATGAGCGCGGTGCCGGAGGCGGCGCCGCCGACAATGCGCGCGTGCACGATCTGGTGGTGGTCGGCGGCGGCCCGGCGGGGCTGAGCGCGGCGGGGTCGGCAGCCGCGGCGGGCGCGCGCGTGCTGCTCCTGGAGCGCGAGGGCGCCTTCGGCATCCCGACGCGGACCAGCGGGGGAAGCTTTCTCGCCTCGCTGCGGGCGTTGGGCATCCCCGACCACCTCTCCACCCCCATGCACCGGGTCCTCTTCCTGGGGCCGGCGTCGCGCGCCGACTTCCGATATCCACAGCCGCGCGTCTGCGTCCTCGACGTCCGCGCCCTCTACCAGTGGCTGGCGGAGGCCGCGGCCGCCGCCGGCGCCGAGCTCTCCCTGCGCGCCACCGTGCTCGGCGTCGAGCAGGACGGCGACCAGGTCCGGCTGCGCGTCCGCGGCGCGGGCGGCGAGCGCAGCGTGGTGGCGCGCTTCGCGGTCGACGCCAGCGGCACGGCGGCGGTGCTCAGCGGCGCCCTGGGCATGCACCCGCCCTTCCGCCGGCGCGGGGTCGGCGCCGAGCTGGACCTGGCGGCACCCGGTTTCCCCGGCGACACCTGCGTGCTCGCCGTCGGCGAGGCGCTGGCGCCGAGCGGCTATGCCTGGGCCTTCCCCTGGCGGCCCGGTCGGGTGCGCCTGGGCGTGGGCGTGATGCGTCCCGACAGCCAGGTCGACCCCCGCGACCTGCTCCAGGCCGCCCGCAGGCTGCCCGAGGTGGGCGACTGGCTGGCGGGAGCACAGCCGGTCGAGGTCCACGCCGGGATCATCCCGGCGGAGCCGTTGCGCCGCACCGTGGTGGCCGGCCGGGTGGTCTGCGCCGGTGACTCGGCCAGTCATGCCTCGACCCTCGCCGGCGAGGGCATCCGCTTCGCCATCGGCGCCGGCCGGGCGGCCGGGGCGGCAGTGGCACGGGCGGTCGCGGCCGGCGGCGGCACCGCTCCGCTGCAGGCCTTCGAGCGCTCCTGGGCGCGCCGTCACCGGCGCGACTTCGCCATCGCCTACCGGCTCAACCGGCTGCTCGGCGGATTCGACGACGCCCACTGGGACCGCGCCGTCGAGACCCTGGCGCAGACCCCGCCGTGGTTTGCCGCCACCGCGCTGAGCACCGACTTCAGGCCCTCGGCGGTCCTCCGCCTGGCGGCGGCCCACCCGGCGCTGGCCTGGCGTCTGCTACGCAGCGCCGCCTGACCAGGCTCGGTCCCCGCTGTCGGTCGGTCCCCGCTGTCACGGAGTGGCGCAGAGCAGCTCGAGGTCGAAGGTCAGCGTGGCGTTGGGCGGGATCGGCCCACCGCCGGCGGCCCCGTAGCCCAGCTCCGGCGGGATCACGGCGCGGCGAACGCCGCCGACGTGCATGGTGGTGATGGCCTCCTCGAACCCGGGGATGAGGCCATGGGCGCCGAGCTGCGTCTGCAGCGGCTGGCCGCCCGCCTTGCGCGAGCTGTCGAAGAGGGTGCCGTCCTGGAGCCAGCCGCTGTAGTCCACGGTCACCACCTGACCCGTTCTGGCCTGCGGGCCGGTGCCGACGGTGATGTCGCCCAGCTTGAGGCCGTCGGGCTGGGCGGTCAGGGTGACCTTCTGGGTGAAGTCGTCGGTCCGCCTGGAGCCGGGATTGCTGCAGGCGGGCGTCGTCCCCGAGGGGCCGGTGACAGCCGACACGCTGCTGACCCCGCAGGCCGCGGCGGTGGAGCACGCGTCCGCCCCCGGGGAGCCGGTCGAGGTGCCGCTGGTGCCGGATCCGCAGCCGGCGACCAGCAGAGCGGCGCCCAGGCAGGCGGCGGCGACCGGGGAGAGGAGGCGCGTCAGCACGGGCCGCATGGTATGCGCCGACGCCTCGGGTTGGTGGCAGGGCGCGCCCGCCGGGACACGGGTGGCGGGCGCGGCCGGCGTGGCGCCGTACAATTGAGCGTCCGGCCTCCGGGCCTGTCCTCGTCGCGCATCTCACGGAGCCTGCCCGCATGGCCAACACGATCAAGGAGTCCAAGGGAGTCAACTCCCAGAAGGACATCGTCACCTCGGTTCGCTGCACCATCTGCGGCAACCTGATGCGTCAGAACGAGATCGCGGTGGAGATCGCCTTCCGGCATTCGCGCAAGCCGGGCGAGCCCAAGCGCGAGCGGATCGTCAAGCACGCCCGCAACTGCGGCAAGGCGGCCTGAACCAGATCTGAACGGCGGGGTCACAGCGACGGCAACGTCGCCGTAACGCTGCGTGCACAGCCCGCCCCAGTGCCTTTCGGCGCCCGGGGAGGGTGCTAGGTTGGGCCCCACCCGGGAAGCCGGCGCTTCCGGTGTTCGCCTCAGGAGCCCAGCACGTGAGTGACGCCCGCGCCCGCCTCAGCACCCTGGTCTCCGATCACCCCGACCAGGTGATCCTGGGATTCGCCGTGGTGGTGATCTTCCTGCTGGCCATCACCTGGTTGTGGGCACGCCGCGCCTCCCGGTTGCACCGGCGCCTGGAGGAGGCCACGCAGAGGAGCGAGGCCCTCGCCGCGCTCCTGCCACGCGCCACCGACCTCGAGCACTCCCAGGGTCGGCCCGTCTACTCGCCGGCCGACCGCACCGCGCACCAGACCGCCGCCGTTCCCGTGGCGGAGCGCCCGCACGCGGGCCGAGAGATCTACTCCGTGGCGGATCGCTCGGCGCGGCCGGAGGACGCGGCCGCCATGGTCGGTGCCCAGGGCTCCCGGCCCGCCGCGGCCGATGTCAACTCCTGGGCGCTGACGGAGGCACCGCCGGCGGCGGCGGCACCCCCGGCGCCGACCTCGGCGTCCGGGCCGGCGTCGGCCCCCGGCACCGCCCCTACGCCGCTCTGGCAGCCGTCGCCCATGCCCGCCGAGGCGGCGGTGCCCCGGGCTCCGTCGCCCCCCACCCCGGGCGTGGCCTGGGCGACGACGCCCGAGCGCAGCAGCGCTCCCGCGGCTCACCTGGCGCCGGCGCCGTTCCGCGAGCCGCAGACGGTGCTCCCTCCTGAGCCCCCTGCCATGGCGCCGGCACCGGCCGCGCCGCTCCCCTCGTGGAGCTTCGGTGCGGCCGGCGGCTCGGTCCCGCAGCGTGCGACGCCCCCCACCCCGGTGGCTGTCACCGCGCCGGCGCCCCCCAGGTGGGCGGCCCCCGTGCTGCCGGCCACCACCGGAGCCGGCCTCGAGGGCGCGGCGGCGCACTCGGACGAGCCCGCCCCCATCGCGGCCGACCTCTACGACGCCTGGACAACGCTGAGCCGCACGCCGTCCGCTCCGCCCGTGGCCGGCGCCCCCCACGACAACGGTGCCTATGCAGCCTGGAGCGAGGTGACCTCGCGGCCACCCGACCCGCCTCCCACGGTGGATCTGGAGGGCATGGACCAGGTTGAGGTCGACGCCGGGGGTCCCGAGGCCCGTGACGAGCTCGCCGCCGGGAACGGCAACGGCCACGCGCACCTGCCGGCGAGCGGCAACGGCAGCGGCAGCGGGCACCGGTCCCCCGCCCCCGACGTCCCCACCGAGCCCGGCGCGGTCACGCCGGCGCCGGCGCCACCGGCGACCGCGCCGGTGGCTCCGCTGCCGGCGCGTGCCGGCGCCGACCACCCTGAGGAGGTGGCGCGCACCGCGGCACTTCGGCCACCAGGCCGGCCACCAGGTGGGCAGCCGGCCACCGTCCTGGTGCCCCACACTGCCGCTGTGACCGAGTCCGGCGCCCCCGGCGGCATCCTCATCGTCGAGGACGACGCCAACGTGGCCAAGGTCTACCGCCTGCTGCTGGAGAGCAAGGGGCACACGGTGCGCGTCGCCGCCGATGGCGTGGTCGCCATGGACGAGGTCCGGCGGTCCCGTCCCGAACTCATCCTGCTCGACGTGATGATGCCGCGCATGAACGGCATCCTCTTCCTCCAGTCGGTGCGCGCCCAATCCGAGCTCCGCGACGTGCCCGTCGTCATCCTCTCCAACTTCCGCGAGCCCAGGCTGGTGGACCGTGCCATGTCTCTGGGCGCAGTCGAGTACGTGGTCAAGGCCCAGACCCGGCCCGAGCTGCTGCTGGCCGCGATCCCCCGCTGGATGGCGGGCGAGCGCGCCTTCTCGCGCTGAGCCGGGGCGCCGCGCCGCCATCTGGCGCTGCCGACCCCGGTGTTGCGGCGGGCTCGCCATACACTCACCGGCGATGTCGGTCGAGATCCCGCTCTTCCCGCTCTCGGTGGTGCTGTTCCCGCACATGCCGCTGCCGCTGCACGTGTTCGAGGAGCGCTACCGGGAGATGATGCGCGACTGCCGCGAGGCGGGCACCGGCTTCGGCATCGTGGCCATCCGCGAGGGCCACGAGACGCGGGCCGGCGCCAGCCCCCACGCCGTCGGCACCCTGGCCCAGCTCCGCAGCCTCGAGGAGCTGGAGGACGGCCGCTTCAACATCCTGGTGGTGGGCAAGACCCGCTACCGGATCCGCGCCGTCTCCAGGCGCAAGAGCTACTTGACCGCCGTCGTGGACTACCTCGAGGACACCGCCACCGACGAGCGCATCGCCGGGCCCATGGCACGCCGCGTCGCCCGTGCCTTCCGGCGGTATGCCGACCTGCTCCGCACCCTGGCGGAGGAGAAGGCGGCGGAGCTGGAGCTTCCCGACGACCCGGAGCTGCTCAGCTACCTGGTGGCCGCCACACTGCAGGTGGAGACGCGCCACAAGCAGCGGCTGCTGGAGCTGGACTCCGCCACCGACCGGCTGACCGGCTGCCTGGTGCTGCTCCGCCGCGAGCTGACCCTGCTCGACCACCGCCTGGCGCGCCCGGCCGGCCCGCTGGCCGCGGTCAGCGCCAACTAGGACGGCCTCCTCGGACTACCGGCGGCTCGCCCGCCGGCGGCGCCCGTACTCGGTCAGGATGGAGGCGCCCTCGAGCGCGGCCCGGCGGCGGCGCATCCAGACCCAGGGCACGATCACGCCGCGCATCACCGTGGCCGCCACCAGTCCCGGGCCCACGGCGACCAGCACCCCGATGGCCGTGGCGCGATCCCCGGAGGTGCCGCCGCCCTCGACGTCGCGCACCGAGCCGGCGATCAGTGCCGGGGTGGGAGTGGGCGCTGCCCGCGCCTGGACCAGGAGCTTGAGCTGTGCCGAGCTGCCGCCGCTGACGGCGGTCACCAGGCGCTCGCCGCCACCGTCCCCGACGCTGACGGTGGCCATGGCGACGCCGGTGTCGCCGCTGTCGGTGTCGGCGGGCGTGACCGTCGGAACGGTTCCCGGCGGCCCCGTCACCGTGAAGGTGACCTTGGCATGGGGGACGGCGTAGACGTCGGCGCCGCGCTTGGCGGTGAGCGTGGCCTGGACCACCACCGAGGCCCCGGGCCCCAGGGTGGTGGCGCCACCGGCGCTGGTGAGGGTCACGTCGCTGACGCCCAGGGAGGGCGGCTGCGGCGGCCGCCCCGAGGGCGTCGACGGCGGTGCTGTCGGCGTGGGGTCCGGGACTGTGAAGCTGGGGATCGAGGTCGACGGCACCGCTGAGGGTGCGCCGGTGCCACCCGGCGAGCTCGGCCCGGGCGGCCCCGGGCGCGGGGTCACCGTCGCGCTCGGCGGGTGCGACGACGGGGACGCGGGGCAGATGATCGGGAGGCAGGGGGTTGCCGCGGCGGCGGTCGCCGGGCGCAGCGGCCCCCCGGTCCGCAGGCCGCCGCCGAGCAGGGCGACGGTGGCGGCGGCGCCGGCGACGGCGAGGCAGCCGGCGAGGCGGCGATGGCGGCGGGAGTGCATGGCCCTGGCAATTATCATCGCGCCGCCACCGGGCACCCCGGAACGCGCCCTCCGGCCGGGATCGGCAGAAGCAGCAGGAGGTCCTCGGATGCCCACGCCAGCGCCGTTCTCGCTCGAGGGCCGCGTCGCCCTGGTCACGGGTGGCAGCCGCGGCATCGGCCGCGCCTGCGTGCTCGCTCTGGCGGAGGCCGGGGCCGTCGTCGCGATCAACTCGCGCAAGCAGGACGCCTGCGACCGGGTTGCCGACGAGGTGACGGCGGCCGGTGGGCGGGCGTTGGCGGTGGCCGGCAACGCCGGCTCGGCCGAGGATGTCGACCGCATCGTCGGCACCGTCGTGGACCAGCTCGGGCGTCTCGACATCCTGGTCAACAACGCCGCCACCAATCCCCAGTTCGCCTCCCTGGTGGATACCGATGAGCGCGCCTTCGACAAGGTGGTCCAGGTCAACCTCAAGGGCCCGTGGCTGTTCACCCGCGCCGCGGTCAAGGCCTGGATGGGCGAGCACGGGGGCAGCGTGATCAACGTCGCCTCCATCGGCGGGCTCCGGCCCGAGGTGTTCATGGGCGCGTACAACGCCTCCAAGGCGGCGCTCATCAACCTCACCGGGACCCTCAGCAAGGAGCTGGGGCCGGGGATCCGGGTCAACGCCATCGCCCCGGGGCTGATCCGGACCGATTTCGCCCGGGTGCTGGTGGAGACCCCCGAGATCCACGACCGGCTGGTCGAGCACACCTCGCTCAAGCGCGTCGGCGAGCCCCACGAGATGGCCGGCGCGGTGGTCTGGCTGGCCTCCGACTCCAGCAGCTACGTGACCGGCAGCACCATCGTGCTCGACGGCGGCGTGACCGCCTAGGACGCTGCACCCGCACAATGAACGCATGGCCAACGATCGAGGCATCGGCTTCTGGCTGACGCGTCGCGCGGCGCTGTCGCCGGGGGCGCGGGCCCTGGTGTGGGCGGGCGATGAGGGCATCCCCGCCGGGGGCCCGGTGCCGGGGACGCCGCTGGACGGCGACGTGTGGACCTACGCGGAGCTCAACCGGCGGGTCAACACCGTTGCCCACGCGCTGCGCTCGCTGGGGGTCAACGCCGGCGACCGCGTCGGCTACCTCGACCTCAACCACCCCAACTTCTTCGTCGCCCTCTTCGCCACCGCCAAGCTGGGGGCCATCTTCGTGCCCCTCAACTTCCGGCTGACCGGCCCGGAGCTGACCTTCATCGTCAACGACGCCGGCATCCACACGCTGATCCACGAGGAGTCGTTCGGCCCGCTGATCGAGTCGATCCGCGACGAACTCTGCTGCCGTCACCTCATCCGCACCTTCGCCGGCCCCCACAGCGAGCGGGCGGTGCCGTCGGGCATGCGCGGCTTCGACGACCTCTTCGTCGATCAGCGCGACAGCGACATGGACAACCAGGTCGGCGGCGGCGAGGTGGCCTGGATCATGTACACGTCGGGCACCACCGGCCGGCCCAAGGGGGCCATGCTGACCCACGACAACATCCTCTGGAACAACATCCAGTCCTGGATCGCCTTCGACAGCCAGGGCAGCGACATCACCCTGGTCTGCGCGCCGCTCTTCCACATCGGCGGCCTCAACGTCACCCCGCTGAGCGCCTTCACCAAGGGCGCGACCGTGGTGCTGATGCGCAGCTACGACCCCGCCCGGGTGCTGGAGCTGATCGCCCGGTATCGGGTCAACACCATGTTCGGGGTGCCCGCCATGTTCCAGTTCATGGCGCTGGTGCCCACCTTCGCCCAGTCCGACCTCAGCAGCGTGAGCATGTTCATCTGCGGCGGCGCGCCGGTTCCCGAGCCGCTGATCCGGCTCTACGGCGAGCGTGGCGTCCTCTTTGCCCAGGGCTATGGGCTGACCGAGACGGCCCCCTTCGTCACCATCGTGCCGCCGGCGATGGCCTCGGCCAAGGTCGGCTCCGCCGGCCTGCCGCCGTTCTTCGCCGACGTGGCCCTGGTGGATGCCAACGACGAGCCGGTGACGGCGCCGCACCAGCGCGGGGAGATCGTGGTGCGCGGCCCCAACGTCATGAAGGGGTACTGGAACCGGCCCGAGGCCACCAGCGAGGCGATCGTCAACGGCTGGTTCCACACCGGCGACATCGGCGTCGTCGACGAGGACGGCTTCTTCTACGTCGTCGACCGCAAGAAGGACATGATCATCAGTGGCGGCGAGAACGTCTACCCGGCCGAGGTCGAGGACGTCCTCTATGCACACCCGGAGGTGGCCGAGGTGGCCGTCATCGGGGTGCCCGACCAGCGCTGGGGCGAGACCGTCCGGGCCATCGTGGTCGCCAGGTCGGGGACCAGCCCGGACGCGGCATCCATCATGGAGTGGGCCACCGGGCGCCTGGCGCGCTACAAGCAGCCGCGCAGCGTGGTCTTCACCGACGCGCTGCCGCGCAACCCGGCGGGCAAGGTCCTGAAGTTCGAGTTGCGCGAACGCTTCGGCGCCGGCGACGCCGCCGTCGCCGCGCCCGCCGCCGCGGAGCCGGCCGCCGGGGCCGCCGCCGAGGGCGGGGGGGCATGACCCGCGGCGACGCTCTGCTGATCGCCGGCTACGTGCTGGCGGTGCCGCCGCTGCTCAAGGTGCGCGACCTGCTCCGGTCGCGCAACGCTCTCGTCTACTTCGGCGTCATGGAGGTGGGACAGCTGCTCGTGCTCGCCGGCTGGGGCCTGAAGCGCAAGCCGCTGCCGATGGCCGTCAATGCCGCCGCCGCGGTGGGCTGGCCGGTGCTCTGGGCCCGGCGGGCAGGCAGGGGGTAGTTCAGGACGGGTCGGGCGAGGTGGCCAGCGGCTTCTCCTGCATGGCCAGGAGCTGGTCGAACTGGGCTCGCGTGGCCTGGGCGCTGAGACCAGCGCCGAGCAGTTCGACCACCAGGCGCCCGCGGCGGACCACCGCCAGCCAGACCTGGGGCGGGGCGTTGTTGGCGACCGTGCCCTGGGCGCTGAAACCCACCACCGCGTCGGCGTTGGTGGCGGCCAGGTCCGAGACCGTGATGACATTGCCGCCGTTGCTGGGAGGGACGTTGTGGCGCACCGTCTCGTCGGCCACGAAGTGCTGGGCGCCGGCGGCGTCGTTGAAGAGGATGGCCTCGGTGACCACCTGGGTGAACGCCAGGGTGGATCTGGCCGGCGAGATGTAGATATACCGGGCGCCGAGCTGCAGGCCCTGCCCTTCCAGCACGGCCTTCAGTGCGGGGTCCCTGGCCTCGTCGCCGAGGCTGCCGGCGGTCAGCGTCTCGCTCCTGGAGCGGGTGTAGCCGGGCAGCTGGTCGGCGCGCAGGAGATAGCTCGACGGCGCCAGGGGCGCGGGCCTCGCGGGGGTGGCTGGGAGCGGGGACGGGGGGCCGGTGTCGTCGCAGGCGGCGAGCATTGCGGTGACGGCCAGCATGCACAGACCCGGCGCGCGCCGCCAACTGGCGGTCATGATGGGACCGAGTCTAGCCCCGCCATGACGCCGGACCTGGGATCAGCTTGGGCTGACGTCCACGACCAGGCGCAGCGGGTTGGGCGCGTAGACCAGCTTGGCGGTGCCGGGCCTGATCAGCGTGATGCGATAGATGGCCTGTCCGGTGTTGCCCTTCTGCACCGTGATCCCCTTGACCAGCGTGCCGGTGACGCCGGGCAGCGACGCCGAGGCCGTGGTCCCGCTGATGGTCAGCACCAGCGTCCGCGGATCCGGGTAGGTGGCCACCGCCGTGGGCTGACCGGTGCCGGCGGCGAGATCGAACACGAAGCGGAAGTAGGTGCCATGGTCACCGTCCCGGATGGTCTGGACAACCCAGCCGGTGCCGCCGGTGCCGACACCGACCGGAGCGGCGGCGACGGGCGCCGCCGAGGGGGCGTCCGACGCCGGAGCCGGCACGCTGCTCTGGCCGGCAGCGGAGTTGGCCGGCGGGGCACTGGGCAGCGACAGCGCCGGGCCGGCGGCGGCCGCGGTCGCTGGTGTGGTGCTCGGCACCCGGGTCACGGTGCGTCCGCTCACGATGCCGGTGAGGGCCACGAGGAGGGCGGCGAGACCGAAGACGATGGCCTCGCGCGGCAGCGACCGGCGCCGCGGCGCCGGCGGCGCAGTGGCGGCCTCCGCGGGCGTCGGGTCGACCGCCGGCGTGGCCCGCGTCCGCGGCCGTGGCGGCGCCTCCGCCACCATGGTGCTGGTGCGGGAGGCGGCGCCGGCGGCGGCGGACGGGCGCGGCGCCATGCGGCCCTCGACCTGCACGCTGATGTCGAGATCGTGCGGCGCCGCCTCCGGGCCGGAGGGGCGGCGCGGCTCCACCTGGAAGGCCTCCACCCCGGTGCGCTCGACGTCGGGGTGCATCGGTGCGGGGGCGGTACCGCCCGCCGAGGGGCGGGCCGGCGGCGCGAGCATCTCGCGCAGCGGCGGCGTCCGTGGGGAGGCGCCGATCTCGTCCAGGGCGAAGGCCGGGCGCAGCGCGTCGGCGCGCCTGCGGGCCAGGTCGCTGCGCCCGCGGGCGTGCATCGGGGCACCATTGCCGCTGACCACCTCGACGCCCTCGTCGAGCTCGCTGGTTCCGCCCCCGGCGAGGGCGCGCCGGGTGGCCATGCGATCCCGCACCCGGTCGATCAGGCGCGGCCGCGGGGCTTCGAGCGGCCCGCCGGCGAAGCGCTCCACCGGCAGCGCCACGTCGAGGACGTCCTCGTCGGTCAGCGGGTAGTCGGCGCCGGCGGGCGCGTCGGCGGGATCGGAGGTCCAGACGGCCACTTCGGTGTCTCCTGACGGCGGTGGTGCGGCGTGGGGTGCGGCGGTGTCCGCGGAGGCGGCGGTCGCGTCGGGATCGGCGGGGCCGGCGGCCGGCTCGGGTGGGGACGAAGGCGAGGGATGGGGCAGCGGGGTGAAGGGAGGCGCGCTCTCCGGGGGGGCCGCGGCGGCCGGAGGCGCGCTCTCCAGGGAGGGGGCGGGGGTGGCAGGCGCGGCGGCTGCAGGCGGGCTCGCCGGGGCCGACGCGGATGGCGCGGTGGGCGTGGGGCCAGGCGGTGTGGAGGCGGCGCGGGGGACGAGCGGGACCGGCGGTCCGCCGCCGAGGACCGAGAGGTCGAAGGGGACCGCGGTCACGCCGTCGAGGGCGCTCAGGCGGCGGTGGGCGGCGGGTGGCCCGCTCGGGTCCATCGGCTCCGCGGGCGCGGCGGCGGGGCGGCGGGGCCGCTCGGGGTTCCAGGGCAGGGATCCACCGCCGGTGGCGCCCTGCAGCCAGGGCAGCGCGCCGCCGCGCTCGTCGGCGGCCACGCCGCGCTCGGGCAGCGGGTCGTCGGCCTCGATCATGCCCAGCTGGACGAGCAGGCGGTGGGTGGAGGCGTCGGAGACGTGGACCCGGGCCAGCGCCCCGATGCGCTCGACCTCCTCGCGCAGATGGCCCAGCCCGGCCCGGCAGCGCGCGCAGCCCACCAGGTGCGCCTCCATCTCCCCGCGCCGGCGCTCGTCGAGCTCGCCGTCGACGTAGCCGCTGAGGGTGAGCAGGCTGCATTTCATATGGCGATCTCGCGGTAGACGCCGCCGAACTCGCGGCGGGCCCCGGCGAGGAGCCGCGACGCGGCCTCGGGCGAGCACTCCAGCGCGCGCGCCATCTCCGGGTGGCTGAGGCGGGCGAGGTCGCGCAGCAGCAGCGCGGCGCGCCGGTCGAACGGCAGCGTCGCCAGAGCGCGCTTGACGGTGTTGATGCGCTGTGCCGCCTCGGCGTCGGCGCTGGCGTCGAGGGTGGGCCGATGACGCCGGAAGAGCCGCGCCGCTCCGGCGGGACGCGGCGGAAAGCGCAGCTGGTGCCGGCAGGCGTTGGTCACGGCGCGGTAGAGGGCCACCCTGCCGTCGATCCGGACACGCGCGGGGGGATAGCGCGAGGCGTGGCTGATGCCGGCGGCGACGAACTCGAGCGCATCCTCCGCGTCACCCACGAGGTGGGTGGCATACGTGCAGAGATCGTCGAGCTGCTCGCTGGCCAGACCGGCAAGGACGCTCGCGTTGGACAAGACGGGTGCTATGACGTTGAGCATGACGTTGAGAGGACGAGCACGCGAGTGCTGCGCCCGGAGCATACAGGCGTGTTGTTCAGCGGTCAAGGAGTAATGGCAGGGACGCGCAGCAACTCCCCGCCCCGCACGGCGGTGGGCTGCTCCATCCCGGCACGGCGCCACGCGGCGGCGGGCATGCCGATGTCGGCAACCCACAGCTCGCCGGCCCGCCGCCTCCCCTCCGGCTCCCAGAGGCCGGCCTTGACCGCGGCCAGCGTCACCGTCAGGGCCGCCGTGACGCAGGCGCCGGGGGCCGCCCCGGTGGAGGCGTCGAGACCGCTGGGCACGTCCACCGCCAGCACCGTGCCGCCCGCACGCAGGGCCAGGAGGACGGCGGCGTCGCGGGGTCGCGGCGCGCTGCGCAGGCCGGTGCCGAGAAGCGCGTCCACGACCAGGTCGGCGTCGGCGGACCGCGCGCCGACGCGAGCGGCATCGTCGTCCACCACGGCCTCGATGCCCAGTCCGCGGAGCGCCGCCAGCTGCCGGGAGACGGCATCGCCCAGGCGCGCCTCGGACTGAGCCGCCACCATGCAGCGGACGGCGCACCCCCAGCTGTCGAGCAGCCGGGCGGCCACCAGGCCGTCCCCGCCGTTGTTGCCGCGGCCGGCAACAACGAGGACGGCCCCGGGTCGCCCGCCCAGCCGCGCCCAGGCCGCCCGCGCCACCTGCAGGCCGGCCACCTCCATGAGGGAGAGCAGGTCGACGCCGGCGCCGAGGGCGGCGGCATCGAGGGCGGCCGCCTCCTGGGAGCGCAGGCAGCCCCAGGCGGCGGCGAGCCCCGGCCCGGGGATCGCCGTCACCTCACATTCGCCTGTCGACGAGGATGCGGACGGGATCCCCGGCCTGCAGCCCGGCCAGCCCGGCGGCGCTGCGCCCGTCGGCGGCCAGCTCCAGGTGACCCGACCCGCCGGTGATGACGGCGACCCCTGGGCTCGAGGCTCCCGCGGCTTCGCGGTGGGCGCCGGCGACTGTCGTGGGGTGACCGGTCCTGATCTCGGCGTAGGTGGCGACGACGCGATCGGTCGACCCGCCCTCCCAGGCGGCGCCCAAGACGCGGTCGCCGCCGAGGTCGGAGATGTGCACGGTGGTGACGGCGTTGCCAAAGTGGTCGACGACCGCCACCCGGCCGAGCCACCAGCCCGCGCCCGGCACCACCCGCGCGGCGGCCAGCGACAGGGGAGGCGCGCACGGCGCCCCCAGGCCGTCGAGCGATGCACCCGACGCCAGCCGGGCCGCGGCGGGCGCCAGAACGTCGCGCCCGTGGAAGGTCGACGAAGCGCCGGACGGGACGGCGAGGCGCACCGCCCGGCGCAGGCCGCCGGCGGCGCCGGTCCACAGCCAGTGGACCAGGCCGTTGTCCGGGGCGGTGCAGCGCAGGGCGCCGCACTGCACGGCGATGAGGCCGCGGTCGGTGCCGACGCCAGGATCGACGACGGCGCAGAAGACGGTGCCGGGTGGGAAGGCCTGCGCCAGCGCGCGGAGGTGGAGCGCTCCCGCCAGGACGTCACCGGGTGGCACGCCATGGGTGCCGTGCTCGACCCGCGCCGACGGGACGGCCCGCAGGCAGGCGCCGACCAGCGCGGCGGCATAGCTGTCCTCGGTGCCGTAGTCGGTCACCAGCACGACGGTGTCCACCCGGAAATTCATACCTCATCGCCCCCCGAGCGGGAAGTCTCCGCCGGCGCGTTGTACTAGGGTTGACCCATGCCAGAGGATCTCGACGAGGCGTCGAGCACCGCTGTGGCCGAGCCCCCCGGGCGGCCCGCCGCGCCGGCGCCGCGCCGCATCCCGGCCTGGGCCCCCCTGATCATCGTCATCGCCGCCCTGGCCGTCGTGGCCGGCGGCGTGTGGGGGATCAGGGGCCTGTTCGGCAACCCCGTGCAGGGCACCGACGCCCAGGGCGTCACCACCATCCACGGCAGCTGGGAGCCCTACATGTGCGGGACGCCGTGCATCGGCTACATCCAGGACGGCGGCCGCAGCGTCACCGTGATCCTGCCGGCCGGATGCCCGCAACCCGACCGGTCCGCCGGCGTGACCGTGCGCGGCCGGCTCGACCCCACCCAGGGCAAGGCCACCTACCGGGCCACCGGCTGCACCTCAGCCGGATGAAAAAAGAGACGGCCCCGCGGAGCACGGGCTCCGCGGGACCGCCTGTCATGGCCTGGCGAGGCCTGACCTGTGCCGTGCGGCTAGTACTCGGGCATCGCCGGCGCGGCGCCGCCCTTGTTGCGCTCGGGGATGTCGGTGATGAGCGCCTCGGTGGTGAGCAGCAGCGCGGCGATCGAGGCCGCGTTCTGCACCGCCGAGCGGGTCACCTTGGTGGGATCGATGATGCCCGCGGCGACCATGTCGACGTACTCGCCGGTGGCGGCGTTGAAGCCATGGCCCTTGGGCAGGGAGCGAACCTTCTCGACGACCACCGAACCCTCGGCGCCGGCGTTGGTCGCGATCTGGCGGAGTGGCTCCTCCAGGGCGCGCCGCACGATGCTGGCACCGGTGGCCAGATCGCCCTCGAGCTTGAGGTTGTCGAGCGCCGGGATGGCGTTGATGAGCACGGTGCCGCCGCCGGGCACGATGCCCTCCTCGACAGCCGCACGGGTGGCCGAGACGGCATCCTCCATGCGGTGCTTGCGCTCCTTGAGCTCGGTCTCGGTGGCCGCGCCGACCTTGATGACGGCGACGCCACCGGCCAGCTTGGCGAGACGCTCCTGGAGCTTCTCCTTGTCCCAGTCGGAGGTCGACTTCTCGATCTCCGCCTTGATCTGCTCGATGCGGCCCTTGATGGCGTCCGGCGACCCGTTCCCCTCGACGACCACGGTGTCGTCCTTGGTGACGGTGACGCGGCGGGCGCGGCCCAGCGAGGTCAGCTGCGCGGAGTCCAGCTTGAGGCCGACCTCCTCGCTGATCACCTGGCCACCGGTGAGGATGGAGATGTCCTGCAGCATGGCCTTGCGGCGGTCGCCGAAGCCCGGCGCCTTGACGGCGACGGCGTTGAAGGTGCCGCGCAGCTTGTTGACGATGAGGGTGGCCAGGGCCTCGCCCTCGATGTCCTCGGCGATGACCAGGAGCGGACGGCCGCTCTGCACCACCTTCTCGAGGATCGGGAGCAGGTCCGCGATCGCCGAGATCTTCTTGTCGGTGATGAGGATGTAGGGATCCTCGAGGACGGCCTCCATGCGCTGCGCATTGGTGACCATGTAGGGGCTGATGTAGCCCTTGTCGAACTGCATGCCCTCGACCAACTCGAGCTCGGTCTCCAGGCCCTTGCTCTCCTCGACGGTGATGACACCGTCCTTGCCGACCTTCTCCATGGCGTCGGCGACGATTTCGCCGATGCTGGGATCGGCGGCGGAGATGCTGGCCACCTGGGCGATCTTCTCGCGCTCGCTGATGCTGACCGACTGCTCCTTGATGGCGGCGACGACGGCCTCGACGGCCTTCTCGATGCCCTGCTTGAGCAGGATCGGGTTGGCGCCTGCGGCGACGTTCTGCAGGCCGGCGGTGATCAGGGCCTGGGCGAGGACGGTGGCGGTGGTGGTGCCGTCACCCGCGATGTCGTTGGTCTTGGAGGCAACCTCCTTGACCAGCTGAGCGCCCATGTTCTCGAAGGGGTGCTCGAGCTCGATCTCCTTGGCGATAGTGACACCGTCGTTGGTGATCGTCGGGCTGCCGAACTTCTTGTCGAGGACGACGTTGCGACCCTTGGGCCCCAGGGTGATCTTCACCGCCCCGGCGACGGCGTCGACGCCACGCTTCAGGGCTCCGCGAGCCTCGGCGTCGTAGATCAGCTGCTTGGCCATGCAGACCTCCATCCCGCTCTGTGGGCGGGCACTTTCTGCTCCGATGGGAGTGCGACGATGTTAGCACTCCCTCTCCGAGACTGCTAGCGGTCGCCACTGGCGAGTGCTACCGAACGCCGGTTCGGGAGTCGGTCAGGCGCCGCCGGGACGCGCGTGCGAGGCCGCCATCCGAGATTGCCGCCGCCGGCGCCGCCCCTCGGGCCTACCATCGGTGGATGCCCCCCTCCCCGCGTCCCCTCCTCCGCCGCGGCGTGGCCGCAGGCGCCGCTGCCTCGGCCGCCGTCCTCTCCCTGCGAGCCCTGGCGCGCCCGCTCCCCGCCTCCACCGAGCGCCGCCTCCTGGACTGGGAGGCGGTCCGCCGCACCGCTCACGGCAGGACGGGCGAGACCGGCCCGGTCGGCGTCCCCGACGCCGTTCAGCTGGGCGCGCGTTACGACGCCATGGCGGCGGAGCTGGCGCCGCGCATGGCCGAGGTCTGCGCCTCACCGGTGGCCGGCTTTCCTCCCTTTGACGTGCTCGACCGCCGCGGCTTCGTCGATGCCAACCTGATCATCGTCCAGCGCCTCTTCGAGCCGGTGGAGCGGCTGCGCGCCTCGGTGCCGGAGTCCCGCGCCACGGCGCTGAGCCGGACCGTGCTGAGCCGCTACGTCGGCGAGCTCTTCGGCTTCCTGAGCCGGCGGGTGCTGGGCCAGTACGACCCGGTGCTGATGCTGGCCCCGGCCGGCGACGGCGCGGTGGCGGCGGCGCGCCCGGCGCTCTCGCTGGTGGAGCCCAACGTGGCCGCCTTCGAGCGGGCACAGAGCGTCCCCGGGGACAACCTGCGGCGCTGGCTGGTCCTCCACGAGCTCACCCACGCCTGGCAGTTCGACGCCCATCCCTGGCTTCGTGACTACATCGCCGACACCATGGGCGAGCTGCTGATGAACGGGCTGACGGCGCAGCTCGCCGCCGCCGGGACAGCTCCTGATCAGGGGCCGAAGCCCAAGGCGCCGTCGCCGACAACGCTGCTCAAGTCGGCGCTGCCGGCGGTGCGGGGGCAGCTCGCCGCCGTGGGCCGCATCCAGGCGGTGATGAGCGTCGCCGAGGGCTACAGCAACTACGTCATGCATCAGGTGGGATCCCGCCATCTCCCCGACTTCCAGCGTCTCGAGGCCGGGTTTCACGCCCGCACCCGCCAGCGTTCCCTGTTCGAGCAGCTGGTCCTGACGGTGACGGGGATGCGCATGAAGCTGCGCCAGTACGAGCTGGGCGAGCGCTTCGCCGAGGCGGTGGTGGCCGAGCGCGGCCTGCCGCTCCTCAACCGCGTCTGGGAGGGACCGTCGCTGATGCCGTCGCTGGCCGAGCTGCGGGCGCCGCGCACCTGGATCACGCGCGTCGAGGGCACCACCGCGGCGCCATAGAAAAAGCCCCGGCGCCGAAGCGCCGGGGCCCGGTTTGGGTCCACCGCCGGGGTGGGCGCCTTGGCGGCGGAGGCGAGTCGCAGCGGTCTGCGGCGCGCCCCCGGCGCGGCGATAACCTCTAGGCGGCGGGTTGGTGCGGACGCTGGTCGGCGATGGTCTGCTCGCGCACCTCCTCGAGCTCGTCGAGCTCCAGCAGGGTTCGGCGCCCGGGGACGACGACGTCGAGCACGTCGTCCTGCCAGTCGAGGAGCGCGTTGTGGAGCCGCACGGTGTTGCGCGCCCGGACCACCTTGCGCGGCAGCGGCAGCCCGACCTCCACCTCGAGGCGGCGCAGGCGGGCGCGGACCATGCGATCGATGACCCGGTCGCGGTTGAGGTGCATGAGCTCGAGGACGTCGAGCATCTCGTCGATCACCTGGACGCGCTGGCGGGCACGCGAGCGGCGGCGCTCGATCCCGCGAAAGGTCTCGCGGGCGGTCCAGGTCTGAGCTGCTGCTGTGGCAATCATCGGTCCGCTTCCTTCTACTCAGGTGGTGCGGGAGTCGGATCACTGCCCGGTGGTCCGGCGCGCCATGTCAGGTTGGTTGGTTTGACGAACCTTAGACAACGGTTGACTTCTTGTCAATGGTCTGTCTAACCTTCTGACGTGGAAACACCAGCGGAGGAGGTCCCAGAGGCCCGATTCACCATCGCCGCCATCGCCCGGCGAACGGGGATCTCGGTCCACACCCTGCGTGCCTGGGAGCGCCGCTACGGCATCCCCGCACCAGCCCGGTCGGAGGGCAGGTACCGCCTCTACGGGCCCGCCGATCTCGACCTCATCCGCCGCATGCAGGCGGCCATCGCCGACGGAGCGGGCGCCCGGGAGGCTGCGGAGATGACCCGGGCCGGAGCGGCGGTCCTCCCGGCGGGAACGGCCGGCGCCGGCGACCTCCGCGACCGGCTGGTGCGGGCCTTCTCCCGGTTCGACGGCGCCGATGCGGACCGGGTGATGACCCGGGCAACCGCGGCCATGGGAGTTGTCGGCATGCTCGAGGCCGTCGTCGAGCCGGCGCTCCACGAGATCGGAGCGCGCTGGGCCGCCGGGGCGGTGGGCGTCGACGTCGAGCACTTCGCCAGCGTCGCGGTCCGCACCCGCCTCGGCGTCCTCATCGGCGGCACCGAGGGTGTCCGCGGCCGCCGTGCACTACTCGCCTGCCCCCCCGGCGAGCGCCATGACCTGCCCCTGGTCTGCCTGGCGGTGCGCCTACGGCGGGCCGGGTGGTCGGCGGAGGGGCTGGGCGCGGACCTGCCGGTCGGCGATCTGCTCACCGCCGTGCAGGTTTTCCAGCCGGCGCTGGTCGGCATCAGCGTCACCAGCGCCACGCACCTCCGCGGCGCCCTGGAGGCGGCGAGCGCGGTGCGCGCCGGCGCGCCGCCCGGCGCTCGGGTGCTGCTCGGTGGCCAGGGCCTGCCCGGCGACCTCGAGCTCCCGGCCGGCGTGGAGGGCGCCTCCGCGCTCGCCGGCATCCTCGGGCGCCCGGCCGGTCCATCGCGCTGAGTCCCGGGCACGAACGCAGCGGTCAGCCAATCCCCAGGATGCGGCGGGCGAGGATGTCCTTCTGCACCTCGGTGGTGCCGCCGCCGATGGTGAGGGCGCGGGCGAAGAGGGCGGCGCGCTCCCAGGAGCCGCGGTCGACGGCGCCGGGATCGCCGGGCTCGAGCTGGGCGGCGGGGCCGAGGAGATGGCCGACGGCTTCGTGGACGGCCTGGCCCCAGAGGTCACCGGCGAGCTTGCGCACGCTCATCTCGGCCGCCGGCACCCGGCCGCGGGCGACGCCGCTGAGCAGCCGCAGCCCGGTGAGCCGGAGCGCCTCGCCCTGGATGGCCAGCCCGGCGAGCTCGTCGCGGAGCAGCTCGCGCTCGCGGCCCCCGGGCAGCTGGCCTGCCTGACGGCGGAGGTGCCAGAGCCGGAGCACGTCTTCAAAGGTGGGGCCACCGCCCCAGAGCGTGCCCTCGCCCGCGGCCAGGCCGACGCGCTCGGCCATCAGCGTGGTGATGGCCACCGCCCAGCCCTCACCCGGCGCGCCGATGCGGTCCCGGTCGTCGACGGCGGCGCCGTCGAGAAAGACCTCGTTGAAGTCGCTCTCGCCGGTCATCTGGCGGATCGGCCGGGTGGTGATGGCGTCCTGGTGCATGTCCAGGACGAAGGCGGTGATCCCGGCGTGGGGCGGAAGGCTGGGATCGGTTCTGGCCAGCAGGATGCCGCGGTCGGCGAAGTGGGCGTAGGACGACCAGACCTTCTGGCCCTGGATCCGCCACTGGTCGCGGTCGCGGGTGGCCGTGGTGCCCAGCGCCGCCAGGTCGCTGCCGGCGTCGGGCTCGCTGAAGAGCTGGCACCAGATCTCGTCGCCGGCGGGGATGGGCGGCAGCAGGCGGTCCCGCTGCTCAGGCGTGCCGTGGCGGAGCACCGCGGCGCCACCCCAGCCGGTGCCGATGCTGTTGAGCGCGCGCGGCGCGTGGGCGCGTCCCAGCTCCTGCTCGTAGATCATCAGTTCGACCGGCCCGGCGTCGCGACCGCCGTACTGGACCGGCCAGCCGGGCACCGCCCAGCGGCCCTCGGCAAGGGTGCGCTGCCAGCGGCGCGCCGCCTCCAGCCGGTCCGGGGCGGGCTGTCGCGGATCCTCGCGCGCCGGCACCCTGCCGCGGACCCGCAGCCAGCCCCGCAGCTCGTCGCGGAAGGCGGCCTCCGCGGCCGTCAGGCTGAGATCCACGGCCGCAGTCTATTGAATTGACTTCGCTGTCAAGGTTCTGCAAGGGTGAGGCGAGCGATGGCGGAGAGCATCAGGATCGGGGCCGGGCAGGGCTTCTACGGCGACAGCCCCGATGGCGCTCTGGACGTGGCCCGCGCCGGCGGCGTCCGCTACATCTGCTTCGACGCCCTGGCCGAGCTGACCATGGCCATCCTGCTCAAGGACCGCCTGCGCGATCCCACCGCCGGATACGCTCGCGACCTGCCGCGCTTCATGGAGCAGCTCCTGCCCATCTGCCGCGAGCAGGGCATCAGGCTGATCACCAACGCCGGCGGGATCAACCCCCCCGGCGCCGCGGCAGCGGTGGCCAGGGTGGCCGTCGCCCTCGGCATGGGCGACCTGCGCATCGGCACCGCCGTCGGCGACGATCTCATGCCGCGGCTCGACGAGCTGCGTGGTGGCGGGGCAGCCCTGGAGCACCTCAACACCGGCGCCTCGCTCGAGCCGGTGCGCGATCGGGTGGTGATGGCCAACGCCTACCTCGGGGCGCGACCGTTGGTGGAGGCGCTGGAGCGCGACGCCGACGTGGTGGTCACCGGGCGCGTCGCCGACGCCTCGCTCTTCGTCGCCCCCATGGTCGTGGAGCTGGGCTGGGGCTGGGAGGACTGGGACCGGCTGGCCGCCGGGGTCGTCCTCGGCCACCTCATGGAGTGCAGCGGCCAGGCCACCGGCGGCAACTTCAGCGGTGACTGGTGGAACATCGACCGCCTCGACGAGGTCGGCTACCCGGTGTGCGAGATGCGCGGCGACGGCACCGCGCTGCTGACCAAGCCACCGGGGACGGGCGGTCGGGTCAGCGTCGACACGGTCAAGGAGCAGCTGCTCTACGAGGTGCTCGACCCGGGCGCCTACGCCAACCCCGACGTGGTCGCCGACTTCACCAGTGTGCGGCTGCGCGACGTGGAGCGCGACGTGGTCGAGATCTCCGGAGTGCGCGGCCGCGAGCGGACCCCCACCCTCAAGGCCGTCCTCGGCTACCTCGACGGCTATGCCGGGGTCGCCATGCTGGGCTACTCCTGGCCGGACGCCGAGGCCAAGGCGCGGCACGCCGCCGAGCTGGTCCTGCGCATCGCCGAGCGCCACGGGCTGCGGCCCACCGAGCACATCGTCGAGATCGTCGGCGTCGACAGCCTCCACGGACCGGCGGCGCCGCCCGACCCCGAGGTCAACGAGGTGGTGATGCGCGTGGCCTGCCGGTTCGAGACCGAGAGGGAGGCCAGGCTCTTCCCCCGCCTGATGACCCGGCTGGGGCTCAACGGGCCGCCCTTCATCGGCGGGGGCGGCACCCCGGCGGAGGGGCGCGGGCTGCTCGGGGTCTGGCCCTCGCTGGTGCCCCGCGCCCTGGTGGAGCCACTGGTGGAGGTGGACGTGTCCGAGGCGGCGGCGCTGGCATGACCCGCATCCAGCTGGCCGCGGTGGCCCAGGCGCGCAGCGGCGACAAGGCCGACCTGGCCAACATCGCCCTCTTCGCGCCGACGCCGGCGCTGTACCAGGCCTTCCGCCGTGAGGTCACCGCGGATCGGGTGCGCCAGCACTTCGGCCGCTATGTCCGCGGCCGGGTCGACCGCTACGAGGTGGCCAACGTCCTGGCGCTCAATTTCGTGCTCCATGAGGCGCTCGACGGCGGGGCCGCCCGCTCGCTGCGCAGCGATCCGCTGGGCAAGTCCTACGGCTCGCTGCTGCTGCGGCTGGAGATCGAGGTGGATGCCGCCGAGCTGGGTGGGGTGCCGCCGCGGGGCCGCCCCGGGGTCAGCGGCCGGGCCGGCTGAGGGTGCGGCCCCGATTGCCGCTTCGCCAGGCCAGCGCCACCAGCCCGGCCGCCAGGAGGATGGCCAGGAAGGCCAACCCGACCAGACCGCCGGTGGGCACGGAGGAGCTCGCCGAGCCGGTCCGCGCCGCGCCCGGTGACGATGACGGCCGGCCCGACCCGGGAGCGGCCAGAGCCGCCACCGCGCCGGGGCAGGGCGTGGTGTCCGGAATGCCGTTGCGGCAGGCGTAGGGCTCGAAGGTGCCCGCCACCGGTTCCGGGACCAGGGTCGGCACCGGGGTCACCCCTGGAGCCGGCGTCGGGGTGGCGCCGGGGGGCGTGGGGGTGGCGCCGGGTGGGGGCGTGTCTGCCGGCGGGGGCGTGGCCGGCATGGTGGGGGGGCCCTGGCTGGGGACGATGGTGACCGGTGTCGGAGGCGCCGGCGGGGTGGCGTCGGTCAGGGTGTAGTTCTGCGCCACGGCGCCGCCGGGGACGGGCGCGCCGTCACCGTCGAGAAGAATGGCGCTCACCACGTGGCCCCCGGCGGCGGACGGCGGCGGCACCAGGGAGGAGCGCAGGCCGCAGGAGCCGCCGCCCGGAGAGGCGGCGTTGATCTCCTGACCGTCCCAGCGAAAGACCACCGTGGCTCCGTCCGGGCAGGCCGAGCCGTAGCTGTAGGTGGCGGTGATGGGGTCTTTCGGCCCCCCGGACTGTGGCGACAGGCTGAGCGACGCCCCACCCCGCGGCGGCGGGGGTGGTCGCATGCCGGCGGCCGCACGGGCGTGCACGGCCGGTGCGAGGCAGGCCAGGAGGACCGCCATGAGGGCGGCGCCCGCGCCCCCCCGGCGGCCGCGGCGGCGGATCACGGCGGTGGGGGCCGGATGGCGCCCGGCGGCGCCGCCGGAGGCGGCGGCGGCTCGAAGGGCGGCCCGGGGGGCGGACCCGCAGGCGGCGGCGGCGGCGCAGGCGGCGACGGCGGCGGCGGCGGACCGTCGAGCGGAGGCTCGCCTGGTCCCGGTGGCAGGGAACGCGTCGAGGGCGGCGGCGGGACGCGGCTGGTCCGGATGGGCCCGGAGCCGTACACGACAGCGGCGTCATCGACGGGAGGCAGCGTGCCACCGCCGGTGCCGCGCCGGGTCAGCAGCAGGATGGCGACAGCCAGGAGCAGCAGCCCGAGAAGGATGGCGGCCACCACGATCAGCGTGGTGCCGCTGCTGGAGCCGGTGGACTTGGTGGCGCCGGTGCCCACGGCCGGCGACGGCGTCGGCGAAGTACAGGAGGCGGGTGCCGCCAGCGGATCGCATGCCGGCGTCCCCGTCGCGGTGGGGGCGGGGGTGTCGGTCGGCGTGGGCGCCGGCGTCGGCGTCGGCGTTGGGGTCGGGGTCGGGGTCGGCGTGGGCGTCGGCGTCGGTGTCGGGGTGGGCGTCGGCGGGACCGGCGTCGGCGTCGGCGGGGCGACCACCGTGTACGTCGCCTGGGCCGGCTGCTGGTTGGATTGCGTCGTCCCGAGGATGGTGTAGTCGCCGGGAGGGGTGTTCAGCGGGAGGGTCTCATCCGCCTCATAGGTGCATGGGGGGGTGGACGTCGTCGGTCCACCGTCCCTGGGCAGGTTCTGCGGGTTGTTCGTGCCGGCAGGCTCCCACCGGAACCTGGCGTTGCCCGTTGGACAGCCTGTCAGTCCTCCCTGGGCGACGTAGGTGACGTGGAATGTGGTTGTGGCGGTACCCCGGTTGGGGCTGACCGTCAGCGAGCTGGCGGCGAACGCCGTCGTGAGCGTGCGCGGAACCGCGCCGAGGAGCGCGCCAGCCACCGCGGCGATGGCGGCGGCCCCGAGCCACCGACGTCGCCAACCGGCGCTCCCAGTCCTCCCCCGTAGGTGCATGACGCTAGATCATGTCAAGGATGAGGTCCCGGCGGCGGCGAAACTCGTCATCCGAGATGCCACCGCCCTCGCGCGCCTCGCCGAGTCGCACCACCTCGGCGAGCAGATCGATGAGCGGCGCGTCCAGCGGGGGCGCCGACCACTCGGTCGCGGCGGCGGCCTCGCGAGGCGGTGCGGCGGCCGCGGGCGGCGTCTCCGGCCGCGCGTAGAGCAGCGCCCTGAGCGAGGCATAGGGGATGCCGAGCACCTCCACCTCATCGCCGCTCTCGCTGACCAGCTCGATGGTGACCCCGTACCGCCCCCGCCGCGCCGGCCCGGCGATGCGCCCGCGCACCACCTCGCCGTCCTGGAATCGCAGCGACACCGTCTGCAGCTGCTCGCCGGGGCTGGGGCGACGTGACCGGCGCCCCAGGCTCAGCGACTTCACCGAGGGGAGCGGGATGAGCGCATGCGACGCGGCGTCGCCGGGCTCGTCGATGATCAGCTCGAAATCGGGCTGGTCGAGATCCAGCCGCTCGACGCGGCCGGCGAGCACCTCGTCATCGGCAAAGCGGACGCTGACCCGGGCGGGGCCGGTCCCCACGGCCGGCTCCGACAGTCCGTGACCCTCGCTGTCCATGGTCTCCGTGCCGCGACACGTGGATGCGTGCCCCGCCGTGGCCGCGCTCCGGGCGCCCGGCGGCGGCCGCCCGCCGCGCCCGGATGGGCCGATGTGGCGACGTTATACTCCCGCCGGCCCCGGACGTCCGGCCCCCCTGCGGGGGTCCGGTTCCCGCTGACACCCGTGAACCCGGACGAGAACGCCGCCGACCTCGCCTGCGTCGCCGCCTACCGGTCGGGCGACGCCCTGGCCATGGACGTGGTCTATCGCCGCTACCTGCCGCGGATCCGCGCCGTGTGCGCCCGCTACCTGGGCAACGGCCAGCTGGCCGACGACATCGTCCAGGAGGCCTTCTACAACCTGCTCCGCGGCCTCGACCGGGTGCGCCTCGAGGAGGGCTTCAACTTCTCGGCCTGGATCCACCGCATCGCCGTCAACCTCTGCCTGGACGAGATCCGGCGGCGTGAGCGCGGCGCCTCCGCGGTCACACCGGCCACCACGGCCACCGAGGAGGCGGTGCTCCGCGTCCCCGACGCCGACCGCTACCGCAGCCCCCAGGAGGCGCTGGAGATCCAGCAGCTGCGGACCCTGGTGTGGGAGATCGCCAGGAAGCTGCCAGAGCGGCAGCGCACGGTGCTGGTGCTGCGCGAGCTGCAGGGCCTCAGCTACAGCGCCATCGCGGTGGTGATGGAGATCACCGAGTCGGCGGTGGAGACGCTCCTCCACCGCGCCCGCAGAAGGTTCAAGGAGGCCTACCTGGCGGTGGAGGGCAGCGCCCAGGACCTCACCACCGGTGACTGCGCCACCGCCGCCTACCTGCTTCGCAATGTGCGCGCGGGCGGCCTGCGGCGCGAACAGAAGCGCTTCCTGGTGGCGCACGTGGCCGACTGCGGCCGCTGCCGTCGCCAGTTCCCCGAGCGCATTGCGGCCATCCGCGCCGCCCTCGCCACCGCCGCCCCGCGCGGGGCGGCGCCGGCGGCGGGCGCGGCACCGGCCAGCTGAGCGTCTGCCCGCCGGGCCGAGCCGGATCAGCCCGGCTTGAAGACCCCGGCGCCGGACAGCCAGAAGGGGATGGCCCGGCCGACCAGCCCGGGCAGCCGAGCGGCATCGACCACCACGTCGGTGATGCGGAGTTCGCCGGCCTCACCGTCGAGGGCGCCGCCGTCGCCGCCGAGGAGCACCACGGGGACCCACTCGGTGGCCGCCCAGGAGCGCAGGCTGCGGACCACTTCCAGCGCCGTCTCGCCACCGGCGCCGGCGTCGACGAGGACCAGGTCGGGCGCCGCGCTGAGCACGGCGGCGGCCACCGCGGGGCCCGGGGCGGCGGCGCGCAACCGGCAGCGGCCCGCCAGCAGGCGGCGCTGAGTGGAGCGGAGCGCGGCGTCCGCCGTCACCAGGAGCACGTCGGCGCCCGGTGTGGCGGCGGCCTCGGCGGCCGGCCCGGGTGGCTCGGCCGCCGCGCTCCGCGGCGCGCCCAGGGGTTGACCGAAGAGCACCACCTCCGAGTCATCGTCCTCGTCGCCACGCCGCCGAGGCAGCAACGGACGCAGCAGCACCGCGCCTGCCGCCAGCACGGCCAGCAGCAGCGCCGCCGCCAGGGCCACGAGCACGAGCACGGTCATCGGGCGCCCTCCCCCAACTCGACGGCCCGGTGACCCGCGCACTGCCGGCGAGGCCGTCACTCTACGGCCCCCGGAGCCACCGCGACACGCCCGTGACCAGGCAGATGTCGCTCAGGGGGCGGTCCTAATAGACCGGATCCAGCCAGTCGCGGTACTTGGGGTTGCGGCCCTTGCAGATTGCAAAGTAGTCGCGCTGCAGCTTCATGGTCAGCGGCCCGGGCTCGCCGTCACCGATGCGGCGGCGGTCGATCTCGACCACCGGAGCCACCTGGGCGCCGGTGCCGCAGAGCAGGACCTCGTCGGCGATGTACAGCTCGCTGCGGTCGATGGCCCGCTCGACCACCTCCAGGCCCATCTCCTCGCGGAGCAGGTGGATCAGCGTCGAGCGGGTGATGCCCTCGAGGATGTTCTCGGTCACCGCCGGGGTGTGGACCACGCCCTTGCGGATGATGAAGAGGTTCTCGGCGCTGCCCTCGCAGACGTGCCCCTCGTTGGTCAGGACGATGGCCTCGTCGTAGCCGTTCTCCATGGCCTCGGTCTTGGCCAGGGCGCTGTTGATGTAGATGCCGGTGCACTTGGAGCGGGCCGGGGCGGCGTTGTCGTCGATGCGCCGCCACGAGCTGACCATGCAGCGCAGCCCGGACTCGGTGTCCACGTAGGCGCCGAAGGGCTGCATGTAGATGGCGAAGGCATCGCGCAGGTCGTGCACCCGGACGCCGATCTCCTCGCTGGCCTTGTACATCAGCGGGCGGACGTAGACGTCCTCGCGATAGCCGTTGCGGCGCAGCAGGTCCAGCGTCAGCAGGGCCATCTGCTCCACCTGCATGGGAACCTGCATGCGCAGGATGCTGGCGCTCTGCAGCAGCCGCTCGTAGTGCTCGCGGAGCGAGAGGGCGAAGAGCTGGCCGTTGTCGGCGTCCCAGTAGGCGCGGATGCCCTCGAAGCAACCGGTCCCGTAGTGGAGCGCGTGGGTCATGAGGCCCAGATGCGCGTCCCTGTAGCGGACGATCTCACCCTCGAAGTAGACCCAGGTGTCCGCCTGGCTGGGCGGGCTGTAGGGACGGGTCGACGTGGCGGTGTCGATCATGGGTCGCTCCGAGTGGGCGGTGGGGATGCACAGGATAGCGGCGGACCCGGCAACCCCGGCGCACCTGCGGACCCATCGGCGCACCGCACCGAGCAGACGTGCGGTCCAGGGCGCAGGGAGGCGCCGATCAGAGGCTCGGCCGAGGTCCCGGTCCTCATGACACATGGAGCGTGATGCGTCTCGAAAGGTAACGGCCGATCGGCGAAACCCAGAAAAGGACGCCAGACGCGGACCCGTGCGCTACGATCGAGATGGTCCGTCCGGCGAGGGCAAACGCCCCGCCGCACCCACGGACTGAGTTGCGGCGTGGGGGCCACACCCGCTCATCCAATCCGCTCGAAGCCGGAGAGCCCGCGATGACCGACGTCCTCAAGCCGCGCACCAGGGGTCTCCCGGTGGCCCATTCGGTGCGGTTCAACCCCGGCCCCGGCGAGCTGCGCGACCTGATCGCGGCCATGCCCAACGCACGGCGCACCGCCTTCGACAGCTTCAACGTGCAGACCCGGGTGGTGTCGCGGAGCAAGACGTCGACGTATGTCGCCACCGACGCGCCCGCGCAGCACAGCTGCCAGACCATCAGCCGGGCCGAGCTCGCCGTCGTGGCCACCCGCCAGGATGCCCACATCGCCACCCGCGACATGCTGGTGATCGACGGGTACATCGGCAACGACCCCGTCCATCGGGTGGCGGCGCGCCTCTACGTCGAGGCCGCCAACGCCAACATCGCCGCCATGCAGCAGGCGCTCTACTTCGAGGCCACCGACGGGGGAGAGGAGTTCCAGCCGGCGCTCACCGTCATCGACACCCCCGGCCTGGCGGCCCCCGGCTACCCCGACGAGCGGCTCATCGCGGTCGACCTGGACAGCGGCGTCACCCGCGTTCTCAACAGCGACTACTTCGGGGAGTCGAAGAAGGGCGGCCTGCGGATGTGGAACGCGCTGACCCACGCGCGCGGCGGCCTCTCCCTCCACGCCGGCTGCAAGGTGGTGCCGACCGGCAACCGCGGTGAGCAGGTGATGCTCATCGTCGGGCTCAGCGGAACCGGCAAGACCACCACCACCTTCACGCGCCAGAACGGCAGCCAGCCGGTGCAGGACGACTTTGTCGCCCTCTACCCCGGCGGCCACGTCGTCGCCACCGAGAACGGCTGCTTCGCCAAGACCTTCGCCCTCGACCCCGCCGACGAGCCGTCCATCCACGGGGCCGTCACGCGGCGGGAGGCCTACCTCGAGAACGTGTCACAGGACGATTCGGGCCGGGTCGACTTCTTCGACACCTCGTACACCCAGAACGGTCGCGCCGTCTTCCGGATGGACGCCCTGGGGATCGCCCGCGACGCCGGTCAGGTGGGCAGGGTCACCCAGCTGCTGATTCTCAACCGCAACGAGAATCTGATCCCCGTCGTCGCCCGCCTCGACCGCCGCCAGGCGGCGGCCTACTTCATGCTCGGCGAGACCCAGGGGACCAGCGCCGGCGGCAGGGAGGAGGCCGGGAAGTTCCTGCGCGTCCCCGGCACCAACCCCTTCTTCCCGCTGCTCGACGACCAGCAGGGCAACCGCTTCCTCGAGCTCATGGACGACGCCCGCTTCGAGGTCTTCCTGCTCAACACCGGGCGCATCGGCGGACCCGAGGCCGACGAGCGCAGCCGCAAGGTGTCCATCCCGGTGAGCTCGGCGGTGGTCAAGGCCATCGCCGAGGGCAGCATCGCCTGGGAGCGCGATCCCGAATTCGGCTATTCGGTCGCCGCCTCCCTCCCCGGCGTCGACGACGCCGAGCTGCTCCAGCCCCGCCGGCTCTACCAGCGTCAGGGGCGGCTGGACGAGTACGCGCGGCTGGTGGAGCGCCTCAAGCGCGAGCGCGCCGAGTACCTGGCCGGGTACCCGCGGCTCCAGCCGGAGATCGCCGCCGCCGTCCGCTGACACTCCGCGCCGGACTGGCTGCTAGCGTCGCGGGCGTGATCGCCGACCTCGATCTTCGTGAGCAGGTGGACCGCGGCCACGATGCCGTGGTCGACGTGCGCCGGACCCTCCATGCGCGGCCCGAGCTGGGCTTCGATGAGCACGCCACCACCGCCCTGCTCAGGGAACGAATGCTGGCCCTGGGCTGGACGGCGCTGCCATCGCCGACCCCCACCGGCGGCGTCTACGAGTTGCTCGGCGGGCGGTCCGGCCGCTCGGTCCTGATCCGCGCCGACATCGACGCCCTGCCGGTGCAGGAGGAGTTGGACGTCCCGTGGCGCTCGGCGGTCGACGGGGTGATGCATGCCTGTGGACACGACGCCCACGCCGCCATGCTCTGTGGCGTCGCCGCCGCGCTCGCCGCCCGCGCCGAGCAGCTGCCGGGGCGCTATGTCGCCGTCTTCCAGCCCGCGGAGGAGGCGCTGGGGGGCGCCCGGGCCATGCTCGACGCCGGGCTGCTGGAGATCTGCCGCGCCGATGTGGCCTGCGGCGTCCACGTCGCGGCGCCGCTGCCCACCGGCCTGGTGGCGACCCGGCCGGGCATCTTCTATTCGGCATTCCAGGGGTTCGTCGTCGACCTCCGCGGCGCCGGCGGCCATGGGGCGACGATGGGGACTCAGGGCAATGTGCTCCTCGCCGCCGCCGAGCTCGCCTCCAGGCTGGGCGAGGTGGCGGCCGGACTGGAGCACGAGGACGTCGGGTGCGTCTGCTCCGCCGGCGCGCTGCACGCCGGGAGCACGGGCAACGTGGTGCCGCGTTCCGCCGCCATCACCGGCAGCATCCGGACCTTCACGCCCGACCAGGCGGTGACCGCTGTGGAGCGCCTCCGCGAGCTGGCGGCCGGCGTTGCCGCCGCGCACGGCGTCGCCGCCACAGTGCGGCTCACCTTCTCCACGCCGGCGCTGCACAACGACCCGACCTCCACGGCGCGGGCCATCGCCGCCGTCCAGGGCGTCCTGGGTGAGGACCGGGCCTTCGAGATGCCGCCGATCACGCCCAGCGACGACATGGCGGAGATCCTCGCCCGCGTCCCCGGGGTCTACCTGGCCGTGGGCGCGCGACCCGGGGCCTCGGAGCCCCCGCAGCACCATGCCGCCGACTTCACCATCGACGAGGAGGCCCTTCGGGTCGGCACGCTGGCGCTGACCGCGACGGCGCTGGCGCTGGCGCTGGCCGCGACTACGGTGTGAGCGCCCGGGTGCCCCGGCTCCAGTAGGGGATGGCCTGGGCCAGCAGGTGGGGGCGGACGTTGGCCTTGACGACGTACTCCAGGGCGCCGAGCCGCATGGCCCGGGCGATGAGCGTGGGGTCGGGGACGTTGCTGCTGAGCGGCACCACCGGGGTGTTCTCCGACGGCGGCCAGGCGCGAATGGCCTCGAGGAAGCCAAGACCCTCGACGCCGATCCGGGTCATGTCGAGGAGGACCACGGCGGGCAGGTGCTGGCGGACGGCGACCATGGCCTGGACCATGTCGGCCTCGCGCCGCACCCGGTGGCCGCCCTTCTCCAGGACGACCCGGTACACGGCGGCCACGCCGTCGTCGTCCTCGACGAGGAGCACTCCCTCGCCGCCCTCGGGCGGCTTGCGCCAGACAAAGGTGGTCTGCGGCGCGGCCGGGGCCCGGGTGAAGGGCTGTCGAGCCTGCGGAGCCGGCGCCGCGCCGGGGGTGCTCGCCGCGGCCGCGCCGGCGGGGCGGGTGGCCGCCCCCGGGGCCGCCGGCCGGTCCGACCCGGCTGCCCCCGGGGGCGCCCAGGTCATGGCGTGGCCCAGCAGGGCCATGGCGTTGGGGAGCGCCGCGGCGGCGGGGCGTCCCGCGGGGGCCGTGGTGGGGCGTGGAGCCGGCGCCGGGGCGGTGCCGTTGGCGGTCGCGGCACGCGGAGCCAGGCCCGGCACCGTGGTGACGCCGTTGGCGGCCGCGGCGCGCGGAACCAGGGCCGGCACCGGCGTGACACCGTTGGCGGCCACGGCCCGCGGAGCCACAGCCGGCGCCGGGGTGGCTCGGCCGGCGGCCGCGGCCCGCGGAGCGGCGGCCGGCGCCGGCCTGGCGCCGTTGACGGGTGCAGGTGCGGCGGGAGGCGATGGCAGAGGCGCGGTGCGGCTGGCGACGGCAGGCACGGCGCGGGGGCGCGCGACCACCCCGGGCACGCCGCCTGCTGCCCGCGCCTGCGGCTGGCCGCGCGCCGGCACCGGCGGCTTCCGAGCCGCTGCCGGTGGCGCGCGGAGCGACCCCGTGATCATCGGCCACACGAACACGGTGAAAGCGGTGCCGATGGCCAGCCCGAGGAGGCCAAGCAGGATCAGTCCTACGATCGTCACACCTCCACCACTACGTGTGTGGAACGCTTGGGCGCCCCCGCTCCTTGCGCGACGCGGCGGCCGGTCACGCCCGGCTCAGGCCAGCGGCAGCGGACTGGTGGGCCGGCGCCCCGAGGTGCCCGTCAGCGGCCGGGCGGCGACCGGCATCCCCAGCTCGGCGAGCATGGCCAGGTCGGTCTCGGCGCTGCGGCCCAGCGTGGTCAGGTAATTGCCGACGATGAGGCCGTTGGCCCCGGCCAGCATCCCGTAGGACTGCAGGTCGCGGAGCACCACCTCGCGGCCGCCGCTGAAGCGGAGCACGCTGTCGGGCAGGATGCAGCGGTACACCGCCACGCATTTCAGCGCCTCCAGCGGCTGCAGCGTCTCCGCTGCGGCCAGCGGGGTGCCCGGCCGTGGATTGAGGAAGTTGCAGGGCACCTCGTGGGCGCCGAGATCGCGCAGGACGAAGGCCAGGTCGAGCCGGTCCGCCCAGGCCTCGCCCATCCCGAAGATGCCGCCGCTGCAGAGCTCCATGCCCGCCGCGGTGACTCTCCGGCAGGTGGCGACGCGGTCCTCGAAGGTGTGGGTCGTGCAGATCTGCGGGAAGAAGCGCGGCCCCGCTTCCAGGTTGTGGTTGTAGCGGTGGACGCCGGCCTGCGCCAGCGACTCCGCCTGGCCGGGCTGGAGCAGGCCCAGCGACGCCGCCACCTCGATGTCCACCTCGGCCCGGATGGCGCGCGAGGCCTCGACGACCCGGCGGATCATGGAGGCGTCCGGTCCGCGCACCGCGACGACGATGCAGAACTCGGTACCACCCACGGCCCGGGTCTGCCGCGCCAGCTCGACCAGGCGGGCGACCGGCAGCATCGGCTCAGGCTGGACGCCGGTGGCGGGAAACCGCGAGGACTGCGAGCAGAAGGTGCAGTCCTCGGGGCAACCGCCGGTCTTGGCGCTGATGATGCCCTCGATCTCCACCGCCTCGCCCATCCAGGCGACGCGCACCCGGTGCGCCAGAGCGATGAGTTCGGGCAGCGCCGGGTCGGGCAGTGCCACCAGCTCCTCGGCCAGCGCCCGGTCGACGGGCAGCCGCTGGTCGAGGAGCTGCCCGGCGGCGCGGTCGAGCACGGCGGCAGGCGCAGGCATGGCCCGCAAGGGTAGCCGAGCCCGCCGAGGGTGCCCCGAGCGCGTCCGCAGGGGGCCGGCCAGCCGCAGCTTGATAGCCTCGAATGCGGTCATGCCGGGACGACGACTGCGCTCCGCCGCCCTCGACCTGCGTCCCCTCCGCGTCAGCCGCGACTTCCGGTTGCTGTGGTGCGGCCAGCTGGTCTCCATGCTGGGGCGACAGATCACCGTGGTGGCCATCCCCTACCAGGTCTACGCGCTGACCGGCTCCACGCTGGCGCTCGGCCTGCTGGGGCTGGTGCAGGTGGTTCCACTGGTGCTCGGGGCGCTGGCCGGTGGCACCATCGCCGACCGGGTCGACCGCCGCCGGGTGCTGCTGATCACCAATGGCGCGCTGGCCGCCGGCTCGGTGGGGCTGGCGCTGATGGCGCTCCAGGGCAGCCCGCCGGTGGCGCTGGTGCTCGCCGTGGCCGGCGCCATCGCCGCCTTCGGCGCGGTCGACCAGCCGGCCCGCAGCGCCACCGTGCCCAACCTCGTGCCCCGCGACCTGGTGCCGAGCGCGGTGGCGTTGATGTTCGGCATCTTCCAGGTCACCCTGATCGCCGGGCCCGCGCTCGGCGGCCTGGTCATCGCCCGATTCGGCCTGGGGCCGGCCTACCTGATCGACGTCGCCACCTTCGCCGCCTCCATCGCGGCGGTGGTGGCGATCGCCCCGCAGCCGCCGCGGGGGGCCGGCCAGGAGCGGCCGCTGGCGGCGCTGCGCAGCGGCTTCCGCCATCTCCGCGAGCGGCCGGCCATCCTCGGCGGCTTCGCCATCGACCTCGACGCCATGATCTTCGGCATGCCCCGGGCGCTGTTCCCGGTGCTAGCCGACCGCACCTTCCATACCGGTGCCTCGGGTCTGGGGCTTCTCTTCGCGGCGCCCGGCGTGGGCGCGGTGGCGGTCATCCTCACCGCCGGCTGGCTGGGCAGCGCCCGCCGCCTGGGTCGGGGCGTGGTGGTGTCGGTGAGCGTGTGGGGGCTGGCCATCGCCCTCATGGGGCTGACCGGCCGGCTCTGGCTGGCCCTGCTCCTGCTCGCCGTGGCCGGCGGCGCCGACGGGATCAGCGCCCTCTGCCGCAGCACCATGATGCAGCTCAGCACCCCCGACCACCTGCGTGGCCGGACGGCCGCTGCCTACGCCACCGTGGTCATGGGCGGCCCCTACATCGGCGACCTCGAGGGCGGTGCCGTGGGCGCGGCGTTCTCGCCGGCCGTGTCGGTGGTCAGTGGCGGCGTGCTCTGCCTGGCCGGCGTCGGGGTGGTATTGATGGCCTTTCCCGACCTCTGGCGATACGACGCCCGCACCGACTCGGTGCCGCACCAGCCCGACCCCGGGCTGCCGCCGCCAGAGGCGCTACCGGCGTTGTGACCCCGGCCGCCGGGCAGAATCGCGGCATGGCACACAAGGACTACAGCCAGGTGCCGCTGGCGCGCAAGCTGGGCATCAAGGAGGGCTCGCTGGTGGTGCTCGACCGGCCGCCCGCCGAGGCTGCCGCCCTGATCGGCCCGCTCCCCGCCGGCGCCGCGCTGACTTCCGCCGCGGCGGTGGGCGACGGCAGTGTCGACGTCGCCATCGCCTTCGCCACCGAGCTCGCCGACCTGGCCGAGGCGGTGGCGCGCCTGGCACCGCGGCTGGCGCCGGCCGGGGGCCTCTGGCTCTGCTCACCGAAGCGGGCCTCGCGGATCCCGACCGACATCGATTTCGACCGCCTGCAGGCGCTCGGCCTCGACGCCGGGCTGGTCGACAACAAGGTGGCCAGCATCAGCGACGTCTACACCGGAGTTCGCTTCGTCCGGCGCCTCCGCGACCGCCGCTGACGCATAGGAGACCGTCGCGCCCCACCCCTCGACTATCCTCGGCGGCGCTGGGTGGACGGTGCGAACCGCCGCCGACGGTGGGCGACGAGGTGAGGAATCCGCCGATGACCAAGGAGATCGTCCCGCTCGGCGAGATGCCCGAGCTGGGTGCCGTCCCGGAGCGAATGCTGGCCCAGGTGATCCGGCCGGCGCGCTACGGCGAACCGGCGACCGCCTTCCGCTGCGAGGAGATCCCCACCCCGCGGGCCCGGGCCGGCGAGGTGCTGGTCCATGTGATGGCGGCGGGGGTCAACTACAACAACGTCTGGGCCGCGCTGGGGCGCCCGGTGGACGTGGTGCGGGCCCGCCAGAAGGCGGGCGAGACCGAGGCCTTCCACATCGGCGGCAGCGACGCCAGCGGCATCGTCTGGGAGGTCGGCGAGGGCGTCGACAATGTCGCGGTCGGCGACGAGGTGGTGATCCACTGCGGCGTCTGGGACCCCCAGGACCCCTGGGTGCTGGAGGGTCGCGACCCCATCATCGCCGCCTCCAACCGGATCTGGGGGTACGAGACCAACTGGGGCAGCTTCGCCCAGTTCACCCGCGTCCAGGCGCACCAGTGCCTGCCCCGGCCACCCGGGCTGACCTGGGCGCAGTCGGCCGCCTACATGCTGGTGGGCGCCACCGCCTACCGCATGCTCGCCGGCTGGGAGCCGCACACCGTCCAGAAGGACGACGTGGTGCTGGTCTGGGGGGGCAGCGGCGGCCTCGGCTCGCAGGCGCTCCAGATCGTCAGGGCGCGCGGCGGCAAGGCGGTGGCCGTGGTCAGCGGCGAGGATCGGGGCGAGTTCTGCATGCGCCTGGGCGCGGCCGGGTGGCTGGACCGCAGGCGGTTCAATCACTGGGGCAGGCTTCCCGACTGGCGCGACGACGAGGCCTACGGCGCCTGGGCGGCCGGCGCGCGAACCTTCGGCAAGGCGCTGTGGGAGGCGGTCGGCGAGCGCCGCAACCCCCGCATCGTCTTCGAGCACCCGGGGGAGTCCACCATCCCCACCTCGATCTTCGTCTGCGACAACGGCGGCATGGTGGTCATCTGCGCCGGCACCTCCGGCTACGAGGCCACGGTCGACCTGCGCTACCTCTGGATGCGTCAGAAGCGGCTGCAGGGCTCGCACTTCGCCAACGACGAGCAGGCGGCGGCCCTCAACGCCCTGGTGGCGGCGGGCGAGGTCGACCCCTGCCTGTCGCGGGTCTTCCCCTTCGACCAGGTGGGCGCCTGCCACCAGCTCATGTACGAGAACCAGCACCCCATGGGCAACATGGCGATCCTGGTCGGCGCCACCTCGGAGGACCAGACCGGCATCTGAGCCGTCTTGATTTCCCCCGGGTGATCGCCCTCACCGGGCCCCCCCCACCGCCTCGGCCGGAGCCGCCGGGATGGGCGAGGTCCCCCCCAGCGCGACCCCCGGCGGCGCCGCGCCCGGAGGGGCCAGCGGCGGCACCTCGAGCACCCGGCCCAGGCCGGCCACCAGGTCGGCCGGGCTGAGGACGGCCAGCTCAACCCGCTGTCCGTCGGCCAGCCAGACCACCTCCTCGGCGGTGAGCAGGCCGCTGAGGGCCGCGGGCACCACCGCCGGGGCGCCCTCGATGACCTGGATGCGACGGCCGGTGATGTGCCCTGGCCGCAGGCCGAGGTCGACGACCTGGGTGGCGCCGGCGGCGGCGAGGCGCAGGGGCAGCTCGCAGCCGCGCGTGTCGGCGTCGTGGAGGGTATGAACACGACGCGGCTCGGCCACGCGCGGGAGCGACTCCTCGTCGACCACCTCCCAGGGCAGTCCGGCCTGGGCGGCCAGGGCAGCCAGCAGGGCGGCGGTCTCGGCCCGGTCGCAGACGATCAGCGTGGTGGCGTCCGCCGCCGCCGTGAGCGGAGCCTCGTCGGTGTCGACCAGCCCCTCCAGGGCGGCACCGCGGGTCCGGAGCGGGTCGACCGCCTCCCGGACGAAGGCGTCGTAGCTCACGGCCAGCGCACGCGTGGTGGGCCGGTTGCGCTCCAGGCGGCGGCGCTGAACGCCCATCCCCAGGACCACCATTCCCACCGGCACCAGCGCGGCGACGAAGACCGTCGCCAGCACCCCGCCGACCACTCCGACGCTCAGCATGCCGGCACCGGTGACGATCTGGGCGACCCCCTGGGTGACCTGGGGTGCCTCCATCCGCGCGCACACCGCGTACCAGAGCTGGCGCGCCGAGTAGGGGTGGCCGGCGGCCCCCCGCAGCTCGCGGGCGACGTCGGCCACCAGCCGGGGGTCTACGGTGCGGGCCGCCATCGGGCCGGGAGTGTGGCACAGCCCCGTCGGGGCCACGCCACGGCAAGGGGCGCCGGGGCCCGGCGTATCCTTGGTCCGGGGACGGCACCCCAGGAACTCCGTCCAATGTCCGCGCGAGGCCGCCACCAGTGATCACCGAGCCCGCTCCCGCCGGCGTCAGCGCGCCGGCCCCGTCGGCCGCGTCGCGCTATGGCGAGGGCCTACGGCGCTGGCAGGAGGGTGCGCTGGCCAGGGGCCTCGCCCGGGGCGAGCGCGCCGAGCGCTTCGCCACCGGCAGTCACATCGAGGTGGAGCGCCTCTACACCCCGCTCTCGCTGGAGGCGCACGACCCGCTGCGTGATGAGGGCTTCCCCGGGGAGTACCCGTTCACCCGCGGTATCCAGCCGACCATGTATCGCGGGCGCACCTGGAGCATCCGCCAGTACGCCGGCTACGGCACCGCCGCCGACGCCAACGAGCGCTTCCGCTTCCTGCTCGCCAACGGCCAGACAGGACTGAGCGTGGCCTTCGACCTGCCCACGCAGATGGGCCTCGACAGCGACGACGTCCGCAGCGCCGGCGAGGTCGGGCAGGTCGGCGTCGCCATCGACTCGCTCCACGACATGGAGGCGCTCTTCGACGCCATCCCGCTCGACCGGGTGTCCACCTCGATGACCATCAACGCGCCGGCCCCGGTGCTGGTCGCGATGTACGTCGTGGCCGCCGAGAAGCAGGGCGTCCCGGTCGGGGCGGTGATGGGCACGGCCCAGAACGACGTGCTCAAGGAGTACGTCGCCCGCGGGACCTTCATCTACCCACCGCGCCCCTCGCTGCGCCTGGCCGCCGACCTCATCGCCTACTGCGCCCGCCACGCGGTGCGATTCAACCCCATATCGCTGAGCGGGTATCACATCCGCGAGGCCGGGTCGACGGCGCCCCAGGAGATGGCCTTCGCCGTGGCCAACGCCATGGCCTACGTGCAGGCCGCCCTGGACCGCGGCATCGAGGTCGACGACTTCGCCCCGCGGCTCTCCTGGATCTTCAACACCCATACCGACTTCTTCGAGGAGATCGCCAAGTACCGGGCGCTGCGCCGCCTGTGGGCGCGGATCATGCGCGAGCGCTTCTCGGCGACGCGACCGGAGTCGATGATGCTGCGCACCCACACGCAGACCGGCGGCTCCACGCTGACCGCCCAGCAGCCCGAGAACAACATCGTGCGCGCCGCCCTGCAGGCGCTGGCGGCGGCGCTCGGCGGCGTCCAGTCCATGGCGCTCAGCTGCTACGACGAGGCGCTGGCACTGCCCACCACCAAGGCGCAGCGCATCGCCGTCCGCACCCAGCAGATCATCGGCGAGGAGATCGGGGTCACCAGCACCGTCGACCCGCTCGGCGGCAGCTACTTCGTGGAGGCGCTGACCGACCGGTTGGAGCAGAGTGCCCAGGCCATCCTGGACGAGATCGAGCGGCGCGGCGGCGCCGTGGCCTGCGTGGAATCGGGCTGGATGGCGCGCCAGATCCTCGACGAGGCCTACGCCACCGAGCGCGCCATCGTCGACGGCGGGAAGGTCGTCGTCGGCGTCAACAAGTACACCGAGACCGAGGAGGCGGAGCCCCAGCCCATCTTCCGGCCCGATGAGCGGGTCATGAACGACCAGATGGCCCGGCTCGCCAGCCACCGTGCCGAGCGGGATCCCGGCGCCGTGGGGCGCACCCTGGCCTCGCTCGGCGCCGCCGCCGCCGACCCCGGCGCCGACCTGATGGCGCCGATCCTGGAGGCGGTGCGCGCCTACGCGACGCTGGGAGAGATCTGCGACAGCCTGCGCCGGGTCTTCGGCACCTACCGCCCGCCGGACGGCCTGTGAGGCGGCCGCGGCCTGAGGTCCGGAGCTGACCGCCCTGGATCCCGGCCCTCCGGGCGCGGCCGGCGCCGCGGCAGAGGACGATGGCCACGCGGGGCCCGAGCGCCGGCCGCGGCCCACCGCCGGCGGGCCGGTCGGTGTCCTGGAGCGGGCGCTGCGCGCCACCGGGGTGTGGGGCTGGCGCCACACCGGCTGGTGGCGCCGGATCCCGGTGGAGTTCCGCGCCGGCATCATCCTGGCGGTGGTGGTCAGCCTCATCTTCTTCGGCGCCGTCGTGCCTTTGGTCACGGGCGGCCACGGCAAGCCGACGGCGGAGGTCAACGGCCACTTCCCCTCGACCATCACCGTCGGGCAGCGATTCACCGTGCCCCTGGCGGTCGACAACACCGGCGACAGCGTCATCGGACCCCTGTGTCTGCGGGCCACGGTGGACCCGCCGGCGGTCCTGCAGACGGTGGAGGCCAGCTTCCAGGGGCTGGAGACCATCCCCTTCACCAGAGGCAGCGCCTGCGCCGGCAGCCTCTCGGGCGGTCAGGTGATCAGCGTCAACCTCTCCATCCGGGGCACGGCCACGGGCAGCGCTCGCGTCACCCTGGTGGCCACGCTCCATGACCAGGAGGTGGGGCCGCAGCTGCACGCCATCGTGGGCGTCACCGCTCCGGGAGGCTGACGCCGGGGCCGGGGGGCGCCCCCAGTCATGCTCCAATTCAGGCCCATGCCCGAGCTCTCCCCCGAGGTCCCGGCCCGCCCGGCGGCCACCGTCCTGCTGCTGCGCGACACCCACCGGGGCCTGGAGGTGCACCTGCAGAAGCGTCGCGCCGAGATGGACTTCGGCGCCCTGGCCTTCGTCTTCCCGGGCGGCTCGGTCGATGCCGGCGACGCCGATGACGAGACCATCGCTCTGCTCGACGGCGACCTGGCCGGCGCCGCCCGGCGCATGGAGCTCGACGCCGACGCGGAGTCCCTCCGGCGCGCCGCGGCCCTCCACGTGTGCGCCGTCCGGGAGTGCTTCGAGGAGGCGGCCGTGCTGCTCGCGCATCCGGCCGGAGCCCTCGACGCCGAGGCCATGGCGGCGGCGCGCGACCGCGTGCTGGCCCTCAACGATCTCGCCGTCGAGCTGCGCGCGCTGGGGGTCCGGCTGCGGCTGGCGGACCTCGCCCATGTGGCCCGCTTCATCACTCCGATCGGCCTGCCGCGGCGCTACGACACCTACTTCTTCGCCACCCGGATGCCCCCGGGCCAGGAGATCGCGGTGCACGCCGGCGAGGCCAGCGCCGGCGGCTGGTACGGCGCGGCCGACGTCCTCGCCCGCGCCGACGCCGGAGAGGTGACGCTGATGCCGCCGACGCGCCTGATGCTGGCCGAGCTGGCGCGCCATCACTCGGTGGCCTCGACGCTCGCCGACCTGGGGTCTCGACCGGTGTGCGGCATCCTCTTCACCCTGGCCCAGGCGGTGTCGCCGCTGCCCGATCACCTGCCCACGGTCGCCGAGGTGGAGGCCATCGGCGCCCGGCTGCGCGAGCCCGCACCGTGACCGAGCCCGTCCGGGTGCTGGCGCCCAACCCCTCGGCCCTGACCGGGCCGGGCACCAACACCTACCTGGTCGGCGACGGCGGCGAGCTGCTCTGCATCGACCCCGGTCCGGCGGACACCAGCCACCTCGGGGCCATCCTGGCCGCGGCCGCCCCGCTGGGCCGCATCACCACCGTGCTGCTCTCACACTCCCACCCCGACCACCGGCCGCTGGCCGCGGCGCTGAGCCGGCGCACCGGGGCGGCGGTGCGCTGCCTCGACCCCGGCGGGGGAGATGACGGAGCCCGCCGGCTGGGCGACGGCGAACGGGTGAGCGCCGGAGCGCTCACGCTGGAGGCGGTCCACACCCCCGGACACGCCGCCGACCACCTCTGCTTCCTTGACGCCGACTCCCGTGCCCTGTACAGCGGCGACCACATCCTCGGCGGCATGACCAGTGTGGTGGCGCCGCCGGACGGCGACATGGCCGACTACATGCGCTCGCTGGAACGCCTCAAACGGCTGCGGCCGGACATCATCCACCCCGGCCACGGGCCCCGGGTGGACGACGCTGCGGCGCTCATCGACGAGTACCTGGTCCACCGGCGCGAGCGCGAGGCGCAGGTGGAGCGCGCCGTCCGCGAGCGGGGGGGCGAGGTGGCGCCGCTCGAGGTGGTGCCGGAGATCTACGCCGGCTATCCGCGCGAGCTCTGGCCCTTCGCCGCCATGAGCGTGCGCGCCCACCTCGACAAGCTGGTCACCGAGGGCCGGGCGCGACGCACCGGCGAGGGCGAGGGGTCGCGCTTCACAGTCGGTTGACCCGCTACACAACGCTGTGTAGTATCGGGCCATGGTTCCGCGCTGGGTCAAGGCCCTGATCGTCGTCGAGCTCGCCGGCATCGTCGCCCTGGTGGTGGTGGGAGCCCACCTCGCGCTCGACGGAGTTCACGCCGCCGGTGACATCATCTCCTGGGCCCGGCCCGCGGCCCCCGCTGCCGGCAGCCGGCCGCCGCTCGCGCCCGCCCCGGTCCCCCCGCCACCGCGGTCGCCGGCGGGACCGGCCACGGCGGCCCTTCCCCCCGGCCTGGGCGGCTCGCTCAACGGCTCGACTGCGGGCGTCATCACCGGTCAGATCGGCATCGTCGCCGAGATCCAGGAGGCGCTGCGCCGCTACATCGAGGCGCGACTCCAGGCCATCGCCGGCGGGCGCTGAGCCGGCTAGACGCGACCCCTGGCGACCTCGTCGGCGACGGTCGCCAGGCGGCGCAGCTCCTCGGCATAGAGGCGGCTCAGCACCCTGGGGGCGAAGAGGCGCTCCATGAAGCCGCCGAAGCCGGTGGCGCCCTGCCACCGGGTGTCGATGCGCACGGAGCAGCCGGTGCCGACCGGCCGCACGGTGAAGGTGGTGACGATGCTCGACGCCAGGTCGGTCTCGGTCATCACCCGTCCGGGATCGGGCTCGTCGACGCGGACCCGGTAGTCCCGGCTGCGCCCGCCCGCCTTGAGGCGGTACGAGATCACCGTGCCGGCGCCCGTGCCCCCCTCCTCGACGCGGAGGTCGCTGAAGTTGGGCGGCAGGATGCGGGGATGCAGGACCAGAAAGTCGGTCAGGACGCGGTACACGGTCTCCGCGGGCTGCGCGACGGTGCCCTCGTTGTGGGCGTGAACCTCGGCCATCGGCGGAATGCTAGGTGCCGTGCACCGAGACGGCGTAGTCACCGCCGGAGCGGAAGGGGTCGCGGTCCCAGGTCGACCAGCGGTCGGCGAGGTGCAGTCCGGCGCGCGCCGCCAGCATGTCGTACTCGGCCAGGTCCAGCCTCCCGGGGAGGAGCTGGAAGCCGGCCACCAGGCGGCCGCCGGGCGCGAGGTGCCGGGCCAGGTTGTCGAGCACGCTGCCCTCGGAACCGCGGGCGACGAAGATCATGACGTTGCCGGCGGCGACGATGACGTCGAAACGCCTGGGCTCGCCGTCGGAGCCGTCGATCCGGATGCCGGCGAGGTCGCCCAGACGCCAGTCCAGCTCGGGATGTCCGCGCCGGGCCGTGTCCAGCATCTCCGCGTCGACGTCGACGCCGACCACGTCGATGCCGTGCCGGGCCAGCTCGACGGCGACGCGGCCGGTGCCACAGCCGGCGTCGAGCACCGTCGCCGGACCGAGCCGGCGCACCAGCCGGGCCTCGCCGTGCACGTCCTTCCCCGCCGCCGCCTGGGCCGCGAAGCGCGCGGCGTACTCGTCTCCCCGGGGATGCACCCAGGGCCCGTGCCCCGGCTCACTCAACCGGCGCGGTCTCCGCGCAGGGGACGATGCGGTCGAACGACCAGCCGGAGGCGACCCGGTCCACCGTGACCTCCCAGAGGCAGGCGCGGCACCGGGCGGCGAATCGATACCGATCACGCTCCAGCCGCCGCCGGAACCCGGCCATGTCGTGAGCCGCCCCGGCGGAGGCCTCGAGGGCGCCCTCCATGGCTGCGATCGGATCCGGAAAGACCTCCATCCCTGCTCGCGACCCTGTGCTCACCCGCGGACCTCACGGCGTCAACGCGCCTACGGTAGCTGCCGGGCCGCGGTCGCCGGGTCATCACGCGCGTGCGCCCCATGATCGGCAGGGGAAAACGCGAGCCGGCGAGCCGGCGGGCAGGCGGGCCCCGTCGTCGGGGCCCGCCGCTCAGCAGGTGACGCAGCCGCCGGGGACGCTCGCGCGCCGCGCCCGCCGGCGCCCGGTCAGAGTGATCGCAGGCATCGTGGCCGGCTCGACCGGGGTGGTGGTGGGCGCCGCGCCGGCGGCCCGGGCCCAGGCGCGCCGACGCTCGGCGGAGAGGAGGAGCGACGCCTGGTGGATGCGGGCGAGGTCGCCCTCGAGGTCGGGGTGCAACATGCCGGAGGCCTCAGTGGTGGGGCGCGCCGCGACGGCTACGCCAGTCGGTCGGGGGCTGCCAGTCACGTCCGTCGCGGGTGTCGACGCCGGCGAACATGGGCAGCACTGCCCAGTGCGATGACCACGAGGGCCACCAGGATCTCAATGGCCATCGGGTTTCGGGCCTCCGTGGTGTTGTCGGTGCGTTGCCCTCATCATGCTGCGGGGCGGCTGAACTCGAAAGTGGCGCACTTGACCACTATCGATGGGTTTCTGCCATACTTCACGGCATGCTCAGAAACGTGGCCGTGGCGGTCGCCAACGGGGTCGCCGCCTTCGAGCTGGGGGTCGTCTGCGAGGTCTTCGGCTACGACCGCACGGCGGACGGGTTCCCGGGCTACGACTTCGCCGTCTGCGCGGTCGAGCCCACGCCGCTGCGCTGCGACTCCGGCTTCACCATCGACACCCCGCACGGCATCGAGCGCCTGGCCGAGGCGGATCTGGTCGTCATCCCGGCGTGGCGGGACATCGACGATCCGCCGCCGGAGGCGCTGCTCGAGGCCATCCGGGCCGCCGTCGCCCGCGGCGCCCGGGTGATGAGCGTCTGCACCGGCGCCTTCGTGCTCGCCGCCGCCGGCGTGCTCGAGGGGCGCCGGGCGACGACACACTGGCGGCATGCGGCTGAGCTGGCCGAACGCTACCCGTGCCTGACCGTCGACGCCGGAGTGCTCTACGTCGAGGACGGACCGGTGCTGACCAGTGCCGGCTCCGCCGCCGGCATCGACCTCTGCCTGCACATCGTCCGCACCGAGCACGGCGCCGGCGTCGCCAATGCCCTGGCCCGGCGCCTGGTGGTCCCCCCGCACCGCGACGGCGGCCAGGCCCAGTACGTCGAGACGCCGATGCGCCGGCACCGGCGCGGCGACGAGCTCAGCGAGGTCATGGACTGGGCGCTGGCGCACCTTGACGAGCCGCTCGGTGTCGGCGACCTGGCGGCCCACGCCCTGATGTCGCAGCGCACCTTCGCCCGCCGCTTCCGCACCGTCGCCGGCACCACGCCCCACCGCTGGCTGTTGCTGCAGCGCCTGCACCGCGCCCAGGAGCTGCTCGAGCAGGGCGGCTTGTCGATGGAGGAGGTGGCACGCCTCAGCGGCTTCGGCAGCCCCGTGACGCTGCGCCAGCAGTTCCAGCGCTGGCGCGGCACCTCGCCGCAGAGCTACCGGCGGACCTTCCGCCTGCGCGCCGAGCCTGCCGCCTGACCGGTCAGGGCGCGGCGCGCTGACGGGCGCGCCGCTCAGTCAGAGGCGATCAGCGCCACCCCCAGCCGCCGGGCCAGGCCCTGCGCCCCGCGGCGCATGACCACGTCGTGATTCCAGCCGAAGGCGGGCTTCGCCACGGGGCGGAGGACGTTCATCCAGGCACGGGTGGTGCGCACGTTCCAGGAGTACACCGCCGCGGTACCCCGGCCCTCGTACAGGCGCCAGGTACCGTCCCCCTCCAGCTCGCCGCTGGCCTGGCCCGCGATCAGGTGGGGAGGCTCCACCCGGGTCAAGCGGAAGTCGAATTCAAGCTTGTACGGCAGTGCGCTCCGCCAGGTGGTCCGGGCGACCCGTCCCACACCATGCTCGTCGCCGGGCTCCAGCACCTTCACGGCCAGGACGCCCTTCCACCAGTCCGGATAGTGCTCGTCGTCCTGCAGGACGTCCCACACCCGCTCGATCGGAGCGTCGACACACCACGTGCTGAGAAACCGATACTCCCCCATCCCTGTCTCCCCTGGCACCAGCTGAGCCCTTCTCGAGCCATCCGCTGGAGGCATCGTAGACCGCGGCCCGGCGCTCTCATGAATGCGGGTGGCAAGGGACGGGCGCGGTTCAGTGCGGCCGCCGGGCGTCGCTCGCGGGCGGCCCGCTCGACGCCCCTGCCGGCGGCGCCGCTCCGACGCGGTCGATGCGCGTCACCACCCAGTCGACGGCGCCGGTCATGACGGGGAGGTGGCACCAGGCGCAGACGCCCAGCTCGTCCAGCTGGATGGGCGCCTGGCAGTGCGGGCAGCGCTGGGCGAGCGTCCCGCCCTGCGCCGGAGTCGTCGCCGTGGCGGCGCGATGGAAGACCCAGTCCTCCTGCCACGGCCGCACCTGACGGTCGCCGCGGACGATCCGGCTGTGCCCGCCGGCATCGGCCTCGACGTCGTACTCCGCGGCCGAGGCGGCGATGCGCGCCACGATCGTGTCCCACTGCGCTGTGGACTCGGCAGAGCGGATGGCGACGCCGGTAAGGCTGAGGCCCTCCAGCGCGGGCCGGCTCCCGCGCGCCCTGCGGTCCTGGATCTGCCGCGCGTGGGCGCGCCAGAGGGTGTCGCTCATGACACCGCGGCTGACCGACGGGTCGAGACGGCACCAGGCGTTCTGCACCGCGGCGAAGGTCCGTGACACGCGCTCGAGGAAGGTTGACTCGTCGAAGGCGGGGTCGTGGGCCCGGATGGCGGCGATGCCGCCGGTGGTGGCGCCGGGATCCACGGCGGTGGAGGTGGCGCGCTCCGCCGGCAACGGCTCCACCGCCAGCACCGCGCCGTCCGCCGGCCGCAGGTAGGCGCGGTACCACACACCCTCGACCAGGGCGGCGACCGCGGCGGCGGCCACCGGCAGCTCCCGTCCGTGCAGCACGAAACGGCCCCTGCCCGCCTCGGGACCGGGGTGAGCTGTGACGTACCCCTCGATGGCGGCCACGGAGGGGTCTCCGCCGGCGACCTGGCGCCGGAGCTGCTCGAGGGTGGCCGCGGTCGTGGCCATGGCCACGCAGAGCGCCTCCTGCAGGGCGGCGAGCATGGTGGGCGGGTCGCCCGTCAGCCGCAGCGAGAGCAGCTCCTGACCGGGGCCGAGGAAGACACGGCAGGGACCCGGAGCGATCCCCGCGATGGCGGTGTCGCCGGCCTGCAGGGGCACGAGGTCGCGGCCGACCATGTCGCAGCGGACGCGGTAGGCCCCGGCGGCGAAGGTGACGCGGCCGTCGGCGGAATGGGCGCCCCCATGGGCGCGGATCCACCGCCGGAACCGGATCGCCGAGGTGATGATGGCGCGCACCAGCAGCACGGCCACGAGGACGCCGAGCGCCACCGGCAGCAGGTGGAGCAGGGGGAGGGTCATCGTCCGGCCCCCGACGGTGATGGTGCGCAGCCAGGGATCGTCCTTCTGCAGCATGAGCCGCGCCAGCAGGATGGCCGCGGCGGCACAGAAGGCCACCCGGAACGCCGAGACGATCAGCTCGCCGAACGCGTCGCGCAGCGCGTGGCGGGCGGCGGCGACGGCGATGCGGTGCTGCTGGTGGGTGAGCCGGCCGGTCTCGTTGACCGCCACCGTCTCGGCGAGCTGCAGCTGCGCCGCCAGGCTCCCGGGCGCCGCCGGCGCCGCTCCGGCGACGGCCGCGCGGATGCCGAGCAGCTCCTGCTCGCTCGGCGGTGGCCCGACACCGGCACCGGGGGCGTCATGGCGCGTGATGACCCAGTCGAAGGCGCCGCCCATGACATCGGTGTGGCAGTGCGTGCAGCACCCCTCGAGGTCGACGTCGAGCGGCGCCTGGCAGTGCGGGCAGCGCTGGGCGAACAGCCCGCCCGCCTGGGGACGGACGGCGCTCGACGACCGCTGCAGGACCAGGTCGGTGAGGTCGACGGCGGAGCTGTGGCGCACCCGGCCTTTGCGGTCGACGCCGGAGCGGGTGATGATCGCCGCCATCCGCACGGTGATGGTGTCGTAGCGCGCGTCGCTGTGGGCTCCGACGATGCGCACGTCAGTGAACTGGACGCGGTCGGCGCTCAGCCGCGACCGGGACGCGCGAGGAGAGGTGAGGCTGCGCGAGTAGACGCCGAAGAGGCCGTCGGCGACCAGCGGCCGCAGCTTGCCGGGGCTCTGCTCGGCGATGGCGCAGGTGAGCCGGACGAACTGGCTCTCGACACCGGCGAGGAAGTCGTGCTCATCGAACCCCGGATCGTGGACGCGGATGGCGGCCAGACCCGCCGTGGGCCGGCCGGCGGCGATGGCGTCGGCGTCGCTGCCCTCGAGGAGGGAGCCCCGGAGCGCCGCGGCGGCGGCCCTGGCGTTGGCCGCCAGGCGCCCGAAGACGGCGCGCAACCGCCGCCAGCCGAGGTACCCCAGGATGCACAGCGCTGCGATGACGACGGAGCCGACGATCTGCTCCGTCACGCTGGCGGTCTGCGTGCCGGTCGCGGCGATCATCTCGGACAGGCCGCCGCTCGGAGGCGAGGCCGGCTTGACTACGCCGGCTTGATGTTGGCGTTGAGGTGGAACACGTTCTCGGGGTCGTACTCACGCTTGACGGCGCTCAGGCGGTCGTACTTGGCGCCATACGTCGCCCGGATGCGGTCCTCGTCCTGCTCCACCATGAAGTTGATGTAGCCCCCGCTGCCGGCGGCATGCGGGCGCAGCGCGGCCCAGAAGTCTCTGACCCACTCGCGCTCTGCGGCATGCACCTCCGGCGTCGTCGCGTGCCCGGCGATGTTGATCATCAGCGCCGGCGCCCGGCCGCCGCCCCAGGCGGTCTCGTCGTCGCCCACCCGCGAGTAGGCACCGTCGAGGGTGAAGGTGGGGCAGAAGGAGGTCGGGAAGGTCTTGCGCGGTGCGTGCTCGCCGATCACGGCGATCACCTCGTCGGAGAGCCGGTCGAGGTACAGCCCCTTCTCGTAGCCCAGGGTCCCCCACTCGGCGCTCTCGTTGAACATCTGCTGGAGGGCGACGTAGGGCATCGGCGTGACCAGCTCGAAGAGCGGTGCCAGGGCCTCGCGGATGGGCGCCACCGCTGCAGCGTGCTCCTCCGGCGAGCCGAAGCCGACGACCAGGATGGCGTGTCCGGGCTTGAAGTGGTACTCGGCGGGGACGAATGGCGCCGGCGGCGCGCTCATGGCGATGGCGAGAAAGCCGGTGTGGTCGTCGCCCTGCAGCGCGGGGATGAAATCGCGTGCCAGGCGGAGCGCCTCGGCGCCCTGCTCGAGCCCGAAGAAGAAGAGGCCGAGGTTGATCATCGGGCCCACCTCGTGGAGGCGGTACTCGAAGCGGGTCACCACGCCGAAGTTGCCCCCGCCACCGCGGATCGCCCAGAAGAGGTCGGGATTCTCGCCGGCGGACGCGCACGATGCGCGAGTCGGCCGTGACCATCTCGACGCCGAGCAGGTTGTCGATGGAGAGGCCCGCCTTCTTGGTCAGCCAGCCCATGCCGCCGCCCAGCGTCAACCCGGCGATGCCGGTGTGGCTGATGAAGCCGCCCGGCGTCGCCAGACCGTGCTCCTGCGTGGCCGCGTCGAGCTCGCCCCAGGTGGTGCCGCCGCCGGCGGACACGACCCTGCGCTCGGGATCGACGGTGACCGTGGTGAGCCGGCTGAGGTCGATCATCAGCCCGCCCTCGCACACCGCATGGCCGGCGTAGTTGTGCCCGCCGCCGCGGACGGCGATCTCGAGCCCCTCGGCCCGGGCGAGTCGGATCGCCGCGGCGACGTCCTCGGCGCCCGCGACCTGCGCGATCACGGCCGGCCGGCGGTCGATGGCTCCATTCCAGACGGAACGGGCGGTGTCGTACCCCTCGTCTCCGGGCAGCAGCGCCCTGCCCGCGATGCTGTCCCTGACGGTGTCGAGCGCGTCGGTGCTCACCTCTGGCATGTCATCTCACCCCTCGTCCCCGCGGCCGGCTGTCAAGGACCCGAACTCTAGCGGAGCAGCGTCAGCGCGGGACAGCAGCCTCCAGGATCATCGTCTGCGGGGTCCCGGCCAGCGCCGGGGAGTTCTCCGGGTTCGCCCAGACGCGCGTGGTGAGAAAGCGCAGGAACGCCTCGGCCTCGCCGCTGGTGTCGAAGTCGAGATCGAGGACCACGTACTTCGCGTCGTCGACCGGACGCTGGATCCGGCATCCCCGGACGCCGGCCTCGCGCCGCACCGTCTCAAAGCGGCCGAAGGCGGCGTTCCAGGTGTCGAAATCGGTGATGGCGTGCTCGATGTGGAGTGTGGACATGGGGTGCGCTCCTGGTTCCGATCCGTCGTCCGGACTGTAGGAAGCGTCCGGGATGCCGCCCATCCCAGGTTCCTGGGATCTTCATGACCGGGCGTACCATCGGCCCGTGCCCCTGAGCGCCGCGCACGCCCGAGCGGTGGAGCGCATCGGCCGGACCTGCGCTGCGCACGGGGATGCGCGGTCACTGCGCCTGGCGGTGCTGGAGGAGATCCGGCGCACCGTCGGCTTCGACGCCCACGCCTGGCTGCTCACCGATCCCGAGACCGAGGTGGGCGGCGCGCCGCTGGCCGACGTCCCCTGCCTGCCCGAGCTGCCGCAGCTCATCCGCCTCAAGTACCTGACGCCGCTGAACCGCTGGACCCGGGCGCAGGCTGCGGTGACACTCCTGTCCACCGGCAGCACGGAACAGCGCGAGCGCAGCGCGCCCTGGCGGGCGTTTCTCGACCGGTACGGCGTCGCCGACATCGCATCGCTCGTCTTCCGGGACCGATTCGGGTGCTGGGGATTCCTCGACCTGTGGCGCTGTGCCTCCGGAGCCCGCTTCACGGACACCGAGACGGAAATCCTGACCGGCATCGTCGACCCGGTCACCGTGGCATTGCGACGCTGCCAGGCTCGCACCTTCGACCTGCCCGCGGCGGTGCCGGGCCGCACCGGGCCCGCCGTCCTGATGCTGTCGCCACAGCTCGACGTCAGGGCCCAGACGCCCGAGACCGACGAGTACCTGCGCATCCTCGTCCCGCCGGATGCGGATCGCCGGCCGATCCCGGCCGCGGCCTACAACGTCGCCGCCCAGCTGCTCGCCGCCGAGGCCGGCGTCGACGGTCACCCGGCATCGACGCGCGTGCACCTGGCGGGCGGCGTGTGGCTCACCCTGCGCGCGGCCCGCATCGGTGACGCAGCGGCGGCCACGGATCGTGACATCGCGGTCACCATCGAGTCCAGCTCCCCCGCGGAGCGGATGGCACTCTTCATGCGCGCCTGCGGCCTCAGCCCTCGTGAGGCGGAGCTGCTCCAGCTCCTGGTGACGGGCGCCGATACCCGCCGTATCGCGGAGCTGATGTTCCTGTCCGAGCACACCGTGCAGGACCACCTGAAGTCGATCTTCGCCAGGACCGGCGCACACAACCGCCGCACCCTGCTCGCCCGGGCAGCCGGCCGCTGAGCTCTGCGGCCGGGTCAGCCGCGCGGTGCCGGGGCGCCTTGCCTGCAGGACAGGAATGCCTTGTGGCCGTGCGATGAACTCGGGCGTCCAGGCGATGGCCGCGCCGTCCGGGGCCACCGACCATGGCTGCATCGCCCGCCACCCGGGGGGCCCGAGAAGAGAGAGCCCAGATGAGCATCCCCAGCGCCACCGCCCGCACCCGCATCCGCACCCTCGTCGCCGCCGCCGGCGCCGCGGCCGCGCTCTCCCTGCTGGCGGGCTGCAGCAGCGCCCACCCATCGCTGCCCGCCAACGGCTCCGGCGTCCCCGGACAGGTCAGCCCCCAGAACCCGCTCCCCGGCTTCCCCGGACAGGGCGGCCAGGGCCAGGCCGGGAACACCGACGCCAACGCCGACCTTCACCTGCTCAGCAGCGGCGTGGACGAGAGCCAGGCCTCGCGCGACATGGCCCGCTGGTTCCACTACGAGAAGAAGACCACCAACGGCTTCGTGCCCGACGACAAGTGGAACGTCGTCGACTCCGCCAACGGCGTGGACATCAGCTCCCCGGTGGGCGACGGGGGCGCCAGCTACGTCTGGGTCACCAGCATGCTGAGCGACGTCAGCAACCAGCAGGCCAACGAGTTCTTCCTGAAGGACGTGCAGGACCTGCACGTCGATGCCCAGGACGATCCCTACCCGTTCGCCGGCGGCATGCGCCAGGACACCGTCTACACCGGGACCATGGGCGGCACCCAGGTGCACGGCGTCGCCACCACCGACGTCTTCAACGACGGCGACGCCCACGGCATGAGCCTCAAGCAGGTCAACAGCCAGCTCCACCGGTGGGGCCAGATGCGCCACACCCTGGCCCTGATCGACACCCACATCGTGGTCATCCACATGGGCGCCTGAGGCCACCTTCCCCCCCTCCCCCCGGGGGCGGTGCACCACCAGGTGCGCCGCCCTCCTGGCGCCTCCGGCGGCGGGTCCGACGCCCACCTGCGCTCCTCGTCGGGTCGGCTGTCAGCGGACCGGCTGAGCTCTCGCCGGTCGTGCCGACCGGATCCTGGAGCAGACGACCTCCAGGCGCGTGATCAGCGCGGCGAGCGCCGGCAGCAGGCCGAACAGGCCGGCGGCGAAGATCCAGGTGGAAGCACGGGACTTGTCGAAATCGGCCCACGCCACAATGACGGCCAGGTCGATCGCAGCCACGGCCACCAGCTGGCTGTGCAGCGTCAGCCGTACAGCGCTCCAGCGCGATTCCAGCGCAATGGCCAGCTCCTCGGCGCCGGTGAGCGCCATCAGACCGCCGATGACACGCGCCGTGAGCGGGGTGAGCTGCCATGGCCAGACCCTGGCCATGGTCTCGGGCTGAAGGAACAGCCACACGGCGATCAGGAAGGTGACCGCGCCCGTCGCACCGATCACCCAGCGGATGCTCAGGGGGATCAGGAGATCGTCATCGTCCATGGCCCCCGGGTCGCGCCCGCGGTTGAGCATCCACGCGGCCAGAACCAGGAATGGGGTGGTGAAGTACAGGACCACCCAGGTCACAAAGGAGATGTGGCCGTGGCTGAAACGGTCCCAGTGCAGGAGCGTGGCGACGCCCATGGAACCGGCAAAGATGGCGATGGGGATGAAGCCGACGTGGATGCGGTGCCAGCGGCCGGTGAGGGCTGCACGAGTGAAGAAGTACACGCCTCCCAGGTATGCCGCCCCGAGCATCATCGACGTCATCCTGGGCTGGATGTTCCAGGCGAAGAGGTCTTTGTCCCGGTCGGGGAGCAGGTAGGTGATGCCGAAGGCCGCGACCAGGAAAGGCACGATGACGATCGACAGCCACCGGGTCACCCGGAGCACCCGATCGTCGGCGGCCACGGTGGTGCCTCCGGGTGGCGCCGCGGCAGCGCTCATGGAAACCTCTCGCGGGGGCGGTCGGGCTCGTGGTGCGGCCGACGTTATACCGGCCTCCGGTGCCGGTCAAGCGGCGCCACCGCCGCGTCCGGCACCGACGAGCTCGCCGCGCCGGGACTCCTCGGAGGTCTCGACGACGACCCGCCGGGGCAGCGGACGCGCTGCCGGCGAGCCGGTGAGCTGGACCTCCGGCCGCTGCGGACGCAGGACCAGAGCCGTGATCACCACCGACAGCGCCACACACCCGGCGGCGATGAGGAACCCGAGGTGGTACCCCGAGGTCAGCGCCGCCGCAGGCGAGGTGCCGGCCGCGTTGAGGGCCGCCGTGTGCGCCGTCGAGACGCTGGCGAGGACGGCGACGCCGACGGCGGCACCCATCTGCAGCGCCACGTTGGCAAGCCCGGAGGCGAGTCCGAGCTCCGAACGCGCCACCCCTGCCATGGCCAGGGTGGTGCTGGGCATGAAGATCAGCCCCCCACCCGCCCCGATGAGCAGCGTCACCGGCAGCACGTCGGTGAGATAGCTCCCGTCGACCGGCGCGTGAGCGAACAGCACCAGCCCGGACGTGGTCAGCAGGAGCCCCGCCAGCAGGACGGTCCGTGCCCCGAAGCGCGTCATCAACCGGCGGGTGAGGAAGAGGGAGAAGACGCCGACCGTCAGCGTCTGGGGAAGGAAGGCGAGGCTGGTGGTGAGAGCGCTGTAGCCGAGGACGTGCTGCATGTAGAGCACGCCCAGGAAGAAGGTGCCGAAGAGGCCGACGGGGAAGAGTGCGCGCAGCAGGTTGGCGCCGACCAGCGTCCGCGACCGGAAGATCCGGAGCGGGATGAGCGGCGTCCGAGCCGTGGATTCGCGCACCAGCAGAGCGACGAGGAGCAGGACCGTGCCGAGGCCGAGCAGGGCCGTTCGGACGGAGGCCCAGCCGCTGTCGCCGGCCTGGAGGATGGTGTACACCGCCAGCGACGGCATCGCGGTGACGAAAAAGCCGCCCACGAGATCGACGCCGTGATGCAGGCCGGCCCCGGCGTCCCTGGGAAGCAGCGCCGCGCCGAAGGCGAGCGCCACGGCCCCGATGGGGAGGTTGATGAAGAAGATCCAGTGCCAGTTCAGCGCCTCGGTGACGACACCGCCGACCAGGAGCCCGAGCGATCCGCCTCCCGACGCGACGAAGGCGTAGACGCTCATGGCCTTGGCGGTCTCGCGAGGCTCGGGGAAGACGCTGACGATGATGGCGAGCACCATGGAGGCGACCACGGCGGCGCCGATACCCTGGACGAAGCGCGCTCCGATGAGAAGGCCCTGCGTCGTCGCCATGCCGCAGAGCGCGGACCCGGCGGTGAACACGACGATGCCCCAGAGGAAGACACGCCGCCGGCCGACGAGGTCACCGACGCGCCCGGCGAGCAGGAGAAGTCCCCCGAAGCTGATCAGGTATCCGTTGACCACCCAGGCGAGCGTCGACTGCGAGAAGCCGAGGTCGCGCTGGATGGCGGGCAGCGCGACGTTGACCACGGTGACGTCGAGCACGATCATCAGCTGACCGATGCAGAGGACCACCAGTGTCAGCCACCGGCGGCGTTCCGCCGACAGCGCTGCCGGCGCCGTCACCGGCAGCTCGCGGCCGGGGTCACCGGCGTGGTCGCCAGGTCCTGGCGCCGGGTGAGGTCGGAGTGGGTGAGCCAGGTGCGGGTGCGCCGGTCGAGGTGCAGGTGGCCGCCGTGCGCAGGTGTCGGCACCAGCATCTCCAGAGCGGTCGCGCGGACCGTGGATCTCATCGTCGGTGCGAACTGGTTCATGTGTGATCTCCTTGGTCCGTGGTATCGTTCGATGCAGATCGTACTAGGTTAGTTAGATGGATGTCAAACTATGCTGACCGAACCCCAGGCTGAGCCCTGCGCTCACCCCGCGGCGGATCAGCCCGTCGCCGAGGTCGGCGAGGTCCTCCAGGCCCTGGCCGACCCCATCCGGCTGTCGATCGTCCGCTCGCTCGCGGAGTGCGACGGCGAGATGGCCTGCGGCACCTTCGGCCTGCCCGTGACCAAGCCGACGCTGACGCACCACTTCCGCACCCTCCGCGAGGCCGGCCTCATCGCCAGTCGCATGGAGGGGACGCGCAAGCTGATCCGCCTGCGTCGCGCCGACGTCGACGCCGCCTACCCCGGGCTGCTCGACGCCGTCATCCGGCGGCGGGTCGAGAGCGCGACCGGCTGATCCGGCGCCGCCTCCTCGAGGCGGCAGAGGGCCCCGGTGATCTACTGGGACGCCTCAGCCAGCCTGTCCGCCCTGATTCGTTCGACGGCCGGCTCTCCGCCGCGCCGGTGGGCTCCGGCCTCGCGCTCTGGAGTTGACTACCATCCACTGCCGCATCGCGAGCGCACAGCGGAAGGTGGCATGAACGGAACCCCCATCCCTCGATCCGGCCGGTCGTCGACGTGCCGAGGGGCATGCCGATGACGGCTGGTCTGCCGGCGCCGAGCCCGATGATCACCGGCATCGATCCGAGTTCGGGACCGGCCGCCGGCGGGTACCCCATCAGGCTCACCGGGTCGGGTCTCGCCGGCGTCAGCAGCTCGACCTTCGCTCACGGACCGGCAGGGAACTCCCGGGCGACGGTCGGCGGGACAGTGACGCACGCGACGGACACAGAGATCACGGTCACCGTCCCATCGCTCACCCTGCAGCGGGGAGTCGAGGACGTGATGGTCGCTGTGCCCGGTTCCAATGAGGTCACGTTCAGGGCGATGCAGCCTCCCGTGGTGGAGTCCATCGTCCCGAGGCAGACCGCGCCAAAGCTCGCGGTCGAGATCACGGGGAAGTGGCTCGACGACCCGATCACCGTGATGTTCGGCACCATCCCGGCGGCCGCCACCTACCCCAGGCCCGCCAACGGGCCGCTCACCGTCCGGCGCCCACCGGGTCCCGCGGGACCCACGGAGATCACCGTGGTCGCCGCCGGCGGGACCTCGGACCCCACCCGCATCACCTTCACGCCGGGTCCGGATCGGTGGTGGGTGTTCGTCCTCCAGGTGGTCTACTTCGTGACCCTGATCGGCCTGGTGGTCCTCTACGCCACGCGAGAGGACGTGCGCGGTCTGGTGCCCAACCCCATCGGCCCGATGCCGCTGGGCGTGGTGTGGTTCGGTGCCCTGGGGGCGGTGACGCTGTCCATCAGCGGGCTGGTCGACCACTACTCGGACTGGGATCCGACCTACACCTGGTGGCACGTCACGCGCCCGATCATCGGGATCGCCTTCGGTTCCGCGGCGTACCTGGTGTTCGCCGCCGGCGTGCTGGCATCGGGAGGGCTGCCGTCGAATGCCCCGGCCGCCGCGCCCACGGCCGCTGCGTCCTCAACTGCGGCACCATCGACCAGGGCGACAACCTCCGCGTCCTCGTCGGCGAACCAGACCTCGCCGGCGACAACGGTCACCTCCACGCCGGCGACAACCGCCAGCCCGCAGCTCAACAACCTCTTCTATTACATCCTCGCCTTCATCGTCGGCTTCCGTGAGGGGACCTTCCGAGCGATGATCAAAAAGGTCTCGGACGTCATCTTCGGTCCCGGCGACACCCCCCCTGCGCCGGCGGCCGGCGCCCCACCAAGGACCGGTGGCACCGCACCTCCGGCCCGCACAGGGACAGCAACGGGTGCGTGAGGCCGTCCGACATGACCAGACGTCACGCCCGACGCCATGCGCTGCTCATGCTTCACGATCTGTCGCCGCGTGCTGCAGCAGTGCTTCGGTCTCGAGGCGCGCGGGCGTGTAGCCCATCGCCGAGAACAGGTCCCGCGCCTCCTGCAGGGGCTCATCGGATCCGGCGGCGCCGAGGGCGAGCAGGCATCGGCCCCGGCCAAGAAGAGCGAGGGCGAGTTCCGGCACGTCGCCGAACTGCCGCCAGCGTGTGACCGCGTCGGCGTAGGCGGCGGCGCCGGTGGCGTGGTCGCCGGCCGCCTCGGCCAGAACGGCACGACTCGTGGCCACAGCATGGTGCTGAGCCGGGACGCGCGGCTCGAAACACTCGACAAGCCGGTTGGCGAGCCCGGGTCGTCCGGCCGCGACGGCGCAGCGGACCAGCCCCAGCAGCTCGACGGCGAAAGCCGGACCCTCACGCGCGCCGGGCGTCGCCGCGAGCTCCTCGAGCAAGGTCCCGGCCTCCTCGCGGCGGCCCGCAGCCAGCATGACCGGCGCGGCGGCCGCGATCGCCGGGGTCACGGCGCGTAGGTCGCCGCTCCGGCGGGCGCCGGCGACCAGACGCTCGGCCGCGGCCGGGACTCCCTCACCTCGCCGGCCCCGCAGCATCAACTCCAGGGCACGGATCCCGAAGAGAAGGACCGCGGCACCGGCCGCCTCGGCTCGCAGGGCAATCTCCGCTGCGCCGCCGAGCGCCTCGTCGGAGCGGCCACACGCGGCCAGGTGGTCCAACCGCCCCGCCGCGATCCACATGGCGGCAATCTCGCGCCGCTCGCAGAAGGCGATGCCCGCGTCGCAGAGTGGGAGCGCGACCCGCGGTCCGCGGAAATTGCAGGAAGCCAGCGCAAGGTTGTTGTGCAGTGCGCGGGCGGGGTCGCCCAGCCCCTGCTCAATGGCCAGCACGAGACCGTCGCGCAGGTCATCGAGGCCCCCCTCATCCCCCAGCGCACTGCGCGCTGAACCTCGGTAGCCGAGCGCCTGCGCCGGTGTCGGGAGCCCGAGTTCTGCAGCCAGGGTCAGGGCTCGCTCGGCAGCCGCGATCCCCTGCCGGTGAGCGCCCCAGACGGTGCGCAGTCCGGCCAGCTGCGCATAGGCGGCGACCAGTTCCGGTCCCGGCTCGCCGGCGCCGAGCACGGTGAGGGCCTCGGCGATGGCCGCCTCGCGCTGCGGATCTCCCATGGTCCCGAGCACCACCGAGAGGCTGGTGAGGGCACGCCCTGCGGCCACGGTCGCCCCCTGTGGCCGGTGCAGAGCCAGAGCCTGCTCGAGTGCAGCCTTCGCCTCCGGGAAGCGTGCCTGCAGCTGCGCCGCCCAGGCCCATCGCTCGAGGAGTCCGGCGCGGTCGGGGCGGCCTGCCGGGGTCAGCTCGAGGGCGCGGGCGAAGGCCGCCTCGGCGCGGGCGACGTCCATGGGCAGCGCCCGTTCCCCGGCCAGGGCGAGGTACTGTCGCGCCGCCGCCTCCAGCTCGGGGATGTCGTGCTCCTGGCCCAGGGCACGGGCAAGGTGAAGCGCCTGGATGTAGTGGTGGGCGAGCACGTCGGCGAGGTCCTCAACGCGCTCGCCTGCCTGCCGCTCGATCCAGGCGGCGGCAGCACGATGGCGAGCGGCCCTGCCCGGACGCGGGATCTGTGCGTAGCAGACGTCACGCACAAGGACATGCCAGAAGCCGTACTCCTGCTCCCCCTGCATCGTACTGGTGCGCGCCGGACGGATCAGCTCCCTGCCGGCCAGATGGTGGAGCGCCTTCTCGACGGCACGGCCGTCCCGCGTTCCCATCGCGGCAACCGCTCCCGCCCAGAACACCTTGCCGACCACGGCGGCGTCCTGAAGGACGCTCTTGTGCTCGGCGGAGAGCGTGTCCAGGCGGGCGGCGATCAAGCCCTGCACGGAGTCGGGAAGCGGCACGTCCTGGAGCGGACCGGCGAGCAGATCGCGATCGCTCAGCAGGTGCACCAGCTCCTCGGCATACAGCGGATTGCCGCCGGAGCGCTCGAGCAACTCCCGGTCCATGCCCGGTGGCAGCACCATCCGCCGGACCAGCAGGGCGAAAAGCGTCGCCGTGTCCGGGTCGGAGAGCGGTCCGAGGTTGATGGTCTCGGCATGGCGCAGACCCACCGCCCAGGCCGGATGCTTCTCCTGCAGTTCCGGGCGGGCGGTGCAGAGCAGGAGCAGTGGCACTCCCTCCGAGGAGGCGGCCAGGTGCTCGAGAAAGGTGAGCATCGCCTCGTCGGCCCAGTGCAGATCCTCGAACACCAGCACGCCGGGGTGGCTCCCCACCATCCCTTCCAGGAAGCGGCGCCAGGCGGTGAACGACTCCTCCTGTGAGGCCGGCTGCCCGCCCGCACCGACCAGGGGGGCCAGCCGCGCCGTGAGCCAGGCCCTGTCCGGGTCGTCAGCGGCGACCGCCTCATCCAGCCTGGCGGAGGCCGCCTCGGTGGAGTCCGACTCGAGGATCCCGCACTGTGCCTTGACGATCTCCCCCAGTGCCCAGAAGGCGATCCCCTCTCCGTAGGGGAGAGAGCGGCCCTGGCGCCAGACCACGCCACCGGGCCGCTTGTCGATGTACGACAGCAACTCGCTGCACAGGCGCGTCTTGCCAACTCCGGGCTCGCCGACCAGCGTCACCAGCCGGCACGCCCGCCCGGAGGCGACCCGTTCGAAGGTCGCGATCAGGGTCTGCAGCTCCGCCTCCCGTCCTACCAGCGGAGTGGCATGGGCGCGGACGACATCGGCGCCGAGACGGGCATGTGGCGCCAGCGGCTGCCAGACCTGGAGCGGCTCTGCATTGCCCTTCACCCGCACCGGCTGATGGGGAACGAAGCTGAACTGTCGGCGCGTCCGGCGGTAGGTGGCCTCCGACACCACCACGCCGTCGATGGGCGCGATCCCCTGCAACCGTGACGCGGTGTTGACCACGGCCCCGGTGACCAGGCCCTCGCCTCGTTCCGGGTGGGCGCCGACGGCGACCAGCGCCTCGCCGGTGTTGATGCCCACCCTGACATGCAGCTCCAGCCTTTCGTTGACGCGGTTCACATCCTTGATGGCGTCGAGGATGCGCAGGCCGGCCCGGACCGCTCGCGTGGCGTCGTCCTCGTGCGCAGCCGGCGCACCGAAAACGGCCATCACCGCATCGCCGATGAATTTTTCCACGGTCCCCCCGTGGCTGTCGATCACCCGGCGAACCTCAGCGCGGTACGGCTGGAGCCGGGCGTGCACGTCCTCGGGATCAGCGTGCTCGGAGGCAGCCGTGAAGCCGACCAGATCACAGAAGAGCACCGAGACGACCTTCCGCTCCTCGGTCCGCGCAGCTGATGGGGCCCCGGACAACGGGCTGCCGCAGTGCGGGCAGAACGGGAATGCGCCAGGAAGCTCCTTGTCGCAGTTCGGGCAGGAGGCCACGCCACGGAGTATGGCGTCCACGCCGGCGGCACTCGGAGGCCCCGCCGCAGATCAGAACCGCACCGCGCGCCGTGTCCAAGGACCGCCGGCGTTCTCGGTCAGGAGACCGACGGGCTGATCCGCAGCACACATCCTGCTCCGGGCTTCACCAATGCGCCGCCGCCGGTCAGCGACCCACTCTACTGGGGCACGCGCTCATCGAGGTCGGGTCGCATCACGACGCTCTCCTGCTCGTGCGGATCGGTCCTGCCGCCGACAAACATCGCCGGCTCGGAGCCGCGGTTGACCGCGACGTGGGGTACGCCGGCGGGGATGTAGAGGAAGTCGCCAGGGTGAGCGAGGTCCTTGTGCTGAAGGTCCTCGCCCGTCCAGAGTTCTACCTCCTCGCCGCTCGCCATGTAGAACGCGGACTCGTGGTGCTCATGGAGGTGCGCTTTGGTCCGGCCGCCCGGAGGCACAGGGACCGTGCCCAGCCACAGGGCCGTTGCACCGACCGTCTCGGCGCTTACGCCGGGCGTGTAGGTCAGTCCCTGCTTGCCGAGATAGCTCTCTCCAGCGCGCACGACCCGCCCTCGATTCTTGTCCATGGAGGCCTCCACACGACGGGCACGAATATCCGCGTCGCGGATCACTGTCAGAGCCCTTGGTCGAGCCCGCCGTCGACCGCCGGCGCGACGCCGGTGATGTAGCTTGGCGCGGATCAGTATGCCTTCGGGTCCATACGTGAGTAGACGCACAGTGCTCGCAGCCCAGCTGCAGGCCATGGGGTCGTGAAGGTTATTCCCTGGCGCGCAGCGGGTCGCGACCGATGAAGCCGAGCAGGCGGGTCTGCACGTCGGCGTCGCCCGGCACCGGCACCCGGGGCCCGTACTGCCCCGAGGACCGCATCAGCTCCTCGATCGACGCCATCTCGGCGAGCAGGTCGGCGCAGGTCTGCGGGTCGAGCCGCTCGTCCTGGCCAGTGGCGCGGGCCAGGTCCCAGGTGTGCATGAACACGTCCGAGGTGTAGAACCGGTCGACCGCGTC